>Ga0209317_1000046_pt1 | contig 179366 bp, 184 predicted proteins | sample RifGroB2_FD_183994 | JGI IMG/M metagenome (GOLD analysis project Ga0209317, IMG submission 183994) | Soil microbial communities from Rifle, Colorado, USA - Groundwater B2 (SPAdes) (version 2) | ecosystem: Environmental > Terrestrial > Soil > Unclassified | place: Rifle, Colorado | collected...
TGCTACCAGCATATCATCGCCTTCGGCGATGACATGCTCTTCCAATTCCGCCCCGCACAAGGTTTGCGACCCTCCACCCTACAAACCCTTGTACGGGGTTACCTTGGCACAAAAAACCTCACCGAAACGGTGAGGGAGTATTGGTTAGTCATTCAGATAACGTAGATATGTTTCCATAAGGGCTTGCAGATCTAGTTGGTGGTCTCCTCGAATAGTGTCGGCACACGCCTCTGGGTAAGTGTGGCCGTTGCTGTCTTTGGGGCATCCACCACAGGTACCCCAACGTCCGTTTCTTGAAAATTGTAAAAACGCATCTCTGACGGCGAATGGGACTTTCTTGTGAAGGTCAAGTAATTGGTCCATGCAAACTCCTTTTTCTATGAACTTAGATGCGGGTATTTTACTACATAGCAGCTATGAATGCAAATTATAGGTTACGTGCCTACGGGATCATTACCTACGACACGCGGACAGCATGCGGACTGAGGCATGCCAGGGAAAGATTTTTTCTTTGAGAAGACAGAGTTTCGAGAAATTACCTAACCAAACTTCCGTCCTTTTGGGCATATCCATATCCTCTTCGATGATGAGAAAGGTTAAATCTTGAGAACCTGAATCCCTCTTGTTGATCCAAATTTTGTCCACATCCCGGATATATTCCGGCTGACCGGGTAAATAGGCTGTCTCGAGGGGCTCGTAACCATATTTGTGGTTGCCGTACCACCAGAAGAGGTGGTTATAGGGAAAATCGTAAACAGAAGGCAAGTAGCTGTATACCTTAAACCCCTTGCCTTCGGCGTTTTGATAGACCCAATCCAAGGCAGCAATTTCGTTCCGCATATTACTACGGTCATCTGAAGGTTTCCATGCAACGTCCCGGGTATAATCCCACTGAGACTTAAGTGAATAGTAAACCGCCATACCCATGAGAACAACTATTAGTGTCTTGATAATGATGGATTTTCTCTCCCAAAGGTAGCTCAGAAAGCACCCAAAAAATAACACTAAGGGGATGGAGAGACCCAGCGTGTACCACTCCTTGAGCTTCTGAGGAAAGAGAAGATAAAACACGGTGGCAAATAAGGTGAACCAAAAAGAAAGTGACCAAAGCTTGATAGCCTCGGACTTTGATTTTTTGGTAATGATGTAGACATATAGGAATATAACTAGAGCAAAAAGGTATAAATAGGGTACGTAATTTGGCGGTAAGTGAGTCGATCTCAGAATTAATAATTGGAGATGTTCCCAGCGCTGAGCTACTTTTTCGGCAAAAGTAATTTTCTCGCCGAGCATGGTGCCTTGGCCGGAAAATTCTCTCAAGAGAATCTTGGTCATGATAAAACCGTGTTTGAGTTCGAAGAGGACTTGAGGGAGTAGCGTAAGGCCGAAGCCGGCAATCAGAGGAATGGAATTTTTAAAGATATGTTTTATAGATTGCCATCCCACCGTGCGACGGAGCGATGACGAGATCACAAAATAGAGGAAGGCGAAGGGGAAGAAAAGAATGCCGAAGGCGGCTTCGATCTGCATGGCCAGACCGGAAATGAGACCGAGAATAAGTAACCTAAAATTGGATGATTCATATAGATTGCCACACCCCGCCGTTGGCGGGGTTCGCAATGACGAAATATTCTTCGGGATTACGTCTTTGGGATTCTCTACTTTTGAATCGGGGAATAGGGCCCAGATAAGGGCGGCAAAATAAAGAATAGTGAAAAAGACCATCGAATTGGCATTCCAAAAATATCTGGCAGTATTAAAGCCCGTAGGCATGAGAAGTAACAAAACGGAAACAATCAGCGCAAGTGATGGATGATTCTTTTTTAGGACAAACCATAAAATAACTACCGAAAGCTGATACCAGAGAATCTGCCAATAGACAATGTACGATGGATCCCCTTCCCCGACAATGAAGGGAGCCAGATTGAAGTAATACCAGAATGGTCCCAATAGAACCCCATTGATACTGGTAGTGGGACCGACAAGGCGAGGAGTGTGGGTGGCGACCATGTGGCGCATATCCACCATGTCTCGACCCTGATCCGTGGTAAATGGGAAATTGTGTCCGCTTACTTCTAATATCTTTAACACCGAGCTAACAAAAAGTAGAATTATAAGAAAAATTAATGAGACATTTCTTGTTATAAAACCCAGGGTCTTCTTCATGATCGAATCACTTTATAATAATGTCTTGATTTTTTCGTAAAAGTTTGCGGTTGAGAAAAATCTGGAACGAATGACGGCGTTTTTGGACATTTCAGTAAGTACCACGGGGGTATTTATAAGTTCTATGGATTTTTCCGCTATTTCGATGAGGTCTTCACACAAAAAGCCCGTTCCCGGAGTGATGATCTCTTTTTGACCACCCTTATTTATTACCACCGGGACACATCCAGAAGCCATGGCTTCCACTGTAGTCATGCCAAAATGCTCCACCTTGTCGGGGTCTGTCTGTTCGTTTACTTCGTAACCGGCGGCATGCCAAAAGAATTTTGCTTTCGAATACAATTTCTTTAATTCGGTAAAGTCAGGATTGACAACAAACTCGATCGGAAACCCCTTTGATTGTTTAATTATCTTTTGTAAAACTATTTCATCTCCTTTGAGACCTCCAGCGAGAATAAGCTTGTAATTTTTAACATTCGAGACAAGTTTCTTGAATGCGTCGATGAGAACATCTTGGCGTTTTCCGTGTGATGGAGAGTCAAAACGCGCCACAGAAAGAATTATATTTTCTTTCATTCCAGGAGTGATACTGTCGACGTCAATAGGTGGATATAAAACAAATCCCTTGTCTTTCGGAAGATTTCTTTCAAGTACGTTTCGGGTGAAGTCAGAGTTGTAAACGAATTTTTTGACAAATACATTCTTTAGATTATTTACGGTAGGATTCCCACCCAACTTCTTGAAAGGAACCTGGAAATGAATAATATTGTTTTTGGAAAATAGGAAGGGGAGACTACCATCGCTGACCCAAAAAATTAGATCGTATTCTTTGGTAAACTGAAGTCTCTCGGTATAGGCGGATTTTTGGCTACAGAGGTTGTAGGCTTCCTCATCAATCGATATATTTGAAAGATCCAGACCAAAGCGGAGCTCGGCGGACTTTAATTCATTTTTACTAGGCCAGGCCAGCACGACAGAATAGCCATTTTTAATTAGTCCCAGAGCGAAAGTGAGGATGTACCTCTCCCCTCCCCCGAGGGTATCGATATATGGATCATATATTAACGCTTTTTTCATAGTTTTTTGTCGGACCATTCATTTAATATTTGTTTGTCTATGTTATCGTAGGTCTCTTTGAGAGAAGGTTTTCTCTGCATCTCCCAAAGCCGCTCGTAAGTGACAAACTTGCTGAACATCTGATAGATAATCTCGATCCAGCCTTCAGTACCGTCTCTCCATAGCCTTTGTCTGACCGCTCTGTTCCAAAATTCGGTAAACATTATGCGGATGAATCTCCAACCGACCATAGGAGGATGCCCAGCATCGTAAAGCATTTTGGCTTCGGTCTTGGACCAGAGAAGAGTATTGGGTAGTTTTTCGTCAATATTTTTGTGGGACAGATGCACCATCTGTTGTCTCAGATCCCCTATGGTACCGTCAATTTTGGGCTGTTCATGAAGCTTCCCTTCCCAGCGTTTGAGAGCAGACCGTTTCATAAACCGAAGGACACGAGGATCCCCCCAGTGATTTAGATGCTTTCCCAAGAAAACCTCGTAGCGACTGATGGTATAGGCGGAGTGCTGGGGACTTTGAATAGTTGCCAGAATTTCTTTGGCTAATTTGACAGGGATTCTTTCGTCGGAATCCAGATATAAGAGCCACTCTCCCTTGGCCACTTTGGCACCATCATTTCGCCACTTGGAGAAACTATCGGTGGTGGTATGGACGATCTTTACTCCATTCTTGCGACAGATATCCAAGGTCCCGTCGGTAGAGCCGGTATCAACGGCGATAATTTCATCGGCAAACTGAGATGACTTGATGGCGGGAATAATCTCGTCTTCGACATTGTATGTAAGTATGATGACAGATAGTTTCATAGTTATTGTTTCCCCGGTACGGATACTTTTTTGTTCCAGCTACCCCAGCCAAAGTTCCTCATAAAGAAATCTCTCACGGCAATTTTCTGGGCCGGTGTACCGATAAATAATTTTTTGACTGCCTCACGAAGAAGCGCAAACTTGGTGCGAGTGGTGGCATAGGTGGTGCCGAAGAGAAGCCTATTTCTCGTCAGAAAATAGTCGTTCAGAGGTGAACCAATACCCGAACTTTGGGCTACTTTGTGCCAAAGCTTGATATTGGGATCGATAACTAACCGGAAACCCAACCTCTTAATCCTCACACACAGATCCGAATCTTCAAAGTAAAGGCAATAGCGTTCGTCGAATAGGCCCACTTTTTCCAAGACTTCTTTTCTGATAATAAAAAGACAGCCGGTAATAAAGTCGGTGTTTTTTATACCGTCGAACTGCCCGTGATCAACTTCATCGACACCGAGATGAGTAGCGTAGACGTTGTCCCAGTCGTGTTTACCTCCGGCATACCAAATTACTTTCCCCAGATCTGAAGATGAATAATTTCCTCTAAACTCGAACCCTTTGGCGAAATAGATGAGTCCCCCGACAACGCCAACCTTTTCATCGGAAATGGGCGACGAGAGAACATTTTTCACTAAATCTTTAGGAACTACCGTGTCGTTGTTGATTAGCACCACTATATCGACCTTGTCTTTGAGGGCACGCCGGAAACCAATGTTGTTGCCCGCTGCAAAACCGACATTCCCAGGAGAATTCAGATACACCGCGTGGGGATATTGAGCTAATTTTTTGGGGAGACTCTCTGAGAGGGAGTTGTCCACACAGTATGTGATTATCTCCACTCCTTTTGGCAATAGGCATTCCTCCAGCTGAGAGACAACTCCGATAGTATCCTCGTCACTGTGAAAGTTAACCGTAATAAAGCCAAGTTTCATTGACCTAATTATAGCTTAAGACAGAACCGGATCGTGGTCGCCTAGCCATTTGATTAACCAAGTGATACTGGTGGAGACTTCGACATCTTTATCTGTTTTCTTAAAAGTGCCACCGGCGGCACGATCATGACCTCCACCCAACCCCGTCCTTTCCATAAGATCCCGGACGCTGACGGATCGGGGAAGCGAGCGAGCGGAAATACTACACTCACCTAAGGATCGAGGCGTGATGACAAAACCCCAAGTAAAGCCTTTAACAGTCCGTAGAAAATGCGAGAGATAGATACCACAAGCTTCGCTAATTTCAGAATCGGAAAATTCTCCGGTATCGATAACTTCTTTGTCGATAAAACTGTATTGGTAGTCAGGCCATTTTGGGGAAGTAGAGAAGACTGTATTTTTCATCAGTTCTTTGACCAATTCAAAAGCCCTTTTAGGAATTGATTGGTATCTGGATTGAAACTCTTGGATTTCGACATTAGCAATTTCAATCATTTTTTTGGCGATAGTCAAAATCTCAGTCTGATTCGGCTTGAGATAGTTGAAGTTGCCGGTGTCACCCAAGATGCCTAGCAAAAACACTTCTGCCAACCGGGGACTTATGGTCAAATCACCACATAAAGCCAAGTAAACAAGCTGGGCACAAGAAGATGATGAAGGAACAACCAAACTGAGGGAAAAGTCGGAGATGGGAGAGGGGTGATGATCTATACAGATTGTATAGGGAATGCGATGGAGCTTCTCAGGGTAGATAGAGAACCTGGAATACTGTCCCCCATCCAGCATAAGGAGAAGTTCGGTTTGATCGAGATGGTCGGCTATATCAGGTACGAATTCGATTTTGTCGTGATTTTGAAAAACACGTAAATGGTCTTGAGGCTCTGCCGAATAAATAATGCGAATGTTCTTTTCGGGATATTTGGTGGTGAGAATTTCGTAAACGGATAACACCGAAGCGATAGAATCACTATCCGGGGAGACGTGGGCAGTCACCGCGATGTTTGTTACCGAGTCAACAAGCTCAAAAAATTTATCGGCGAATTCCGCCGATACTTGGGAAAAATGCATAAAGGTATTATATATCGCTAAACCGACCTAAAATACTCATCACCTGCTTCCAGATTTTCTTTGATTTGCTCGGGATCAATACCGAGAGCAACCATAGATACTTCGTCCGGGGGCAAAACAAGAGCCTTCTGCATCCAAAATTTTTCGGAGATCTCGTATTCCGGTGTGCCAGGTGTGAGATGAGGATCGCTTGGTTCCGGGTGAGCACGGGGGCCCCAGTATGAAGTACAGAGCTCATAACCGTCTCCCTTCTGTTTTAATACCAAAGACATTAGATTTGTCTTGGGTGCCTCCCGGCCAATCACAAAGCGGGTGTACCAAGTTCGGGGTTTTCTTTTGGCATACACAAACGTATCCGAGTCGGTAACTGGGATACAAAGGCATCTCCCCTCCATGCCTGCGACCTCTACAGCGGTGTGTGTGAGACCGTTATTGTCGAACGACAAAGAATTGGCATCAATTGTAGGCAAAACACGATAAACCGCCTCGTGAGTATCCGGATGGGAGTAAAAATGAGACTGAGGAGACACAAAAACCGTCTCCCCTGAAGCAAGACGGCCGATTACCTTTTGGATGGCAATTTCTTCAAAAATGATGGATTCCTTGATTGGCACGCGGTTATTATACCTCTATATCCACCATAAGCGTTCTGATTCCCGACTTCCACTCTGATGGGGTGACAATTTTACCTGAATAGTCTTCGCCTGAGTTTGAGGAAGAAGGCTTCGGTTTTGGTTTTGGAGTTTTGAATCTTGGAGCTGAGGAACCAGTAGCGGAATTCTCTGAACTTATCGAGAAATGCCGTTTGCCAAGTTGGAGTAAACACTCTTTCGATGACCGGCTTTCCCCCTTCGGCTTGCCAGACTTTTAGATAGATAAGGAGGATGGAGAAAAGTTGAAGCATGGCAACAATTAGTCCATGGAGACCGTCCCGGTAACCTTCTCCGGCAAAGTAGCGAGAGAGAAACTCTCCAATGGGTTTCTTGATCAGATCGGCAGGATCGAATTTGTATCCGGAATCGATTAACTCTTTAGCCTGCTGACTAGAATAGCGAAGTGCCCGGATAAAGTACTCATCGATAGTACGATAATGGTGATGTTCGAGTGCCAAACCAGCTTCTGCCTCCAAATTGATACCTGTGCCGTAAGTGATAGGCACTGAATGAATCTCATCTTGCCAATCTACAGAACCTTTTTTGAAGAAACGGATATTGTAATCAGGCCACCAACGGGAATGCTGTAGCCACTGTCCGAATACCAAATTCTTTCTGGGAATACGGACAAAATCGACTTCGTTCTTGTCGGCAATCTCAATCAATTTCGCGGCTAAAGTTTTTGGCACACGTTCGTCGGCGTCGACTATGAGGATCCATTCCCCCAAAGCCTTTTTGATGGCGTAATTCCTAGCCGGCTCGACGTAACCAACCGCCTTGTGATCGTAAATCCGGTCGGTAAACTGTTTGGCGATTTCTTTGGTATTGTCTTCCGATTCCATATCGACTACGACGATCTCATCACAGAACCCGAGTGACTTCAGGCAATCAAAAATGTTTTCCGATTCGTTTCTGGTATTAACAACCGCTGAAATTTTTATCTTGGCCATGGGTTAGTTAAATTTATAGACGTTTATCTCCCCTGAGTCAAAGATTTTCTCCAAATGCAGATCGGCGGGGGCCAATTTCAACTTTTGAAGACGAGTTTCGTAAACGTATTTAATAGCATTACTTTTTAAAAAAGTGATTCCCCATTCTTTGTCCTCAGTGTTGTAAAAACGTTGGATGTCTCGAGCCCTACCAACATAGTCGAATCCGGTAATGTCTAAATTGATAGTATCGGACAAGAACTCCGGTTGGCCGGAGAGACCAGAAATATAGGCGGTAGATACATAAGAATAGAGAGGCTTTGGAGTAGAGACACTACTTGACTTAACCTCACTAAAATACGGAGACAAGACTATGCCTTTTGGCTGATCTCTCAACTTATCCAGCGCTCGGAGCTCGGTGAAACTTATGCGTGAAGCGGAGAAGTAGCCAATGTAGTCTTTCAGAGTGCCGACACTAGAAGCGACGGCGAGAAGTAGAACTATAAAAATGATGAAGAATCTATATAGATTGCCACGTCGAGAAGACGCTCCTCGCAATGACGACGTTGTATCCGGATGGATCCCCGTATCCGCGAGGATGACACGTGGAGTTGATATTAATGATGATATAGCTTTGGCGGTGAAGATACCCAGGAAGAATAGAGCGTAGTACATGAATTGAATGGTGTTCCAGGGATTGATATTTTGAACAAAAAGAAGCGGTAGGAGTAATCCGAAAGCTATTATCCATCTGACTATTTTTTCCGATTCGCTGATGGGATTTGTCCGACACAAATTTAATAGACCAAAGATGCGTATTCCAAGATTGCCAACCAAAAAGACAATCATAGCAAACAAATTGATTAGACTTAACTTAATAAAATTTCCGGAAGCTTCGTAAGCTTGCCATGCCTCTACAAGACGTGGCCAATAAAAGCGGTCGAATGAAGCAAATAAACTACGTGGAAACCAGAAGGGAGAAAAGATAAAGGGTGAGTGGCCCCCGAAGGTGGTGAAAGGGAAGGAGACCAAGACCCCGACGATAAGTACTCCAATAAAAAGCTTGTACCTTTTGGAAAACAGCAAAGCCCCCAGAAGTAAAATAAACGCATAGATTTTCGTTTGGGCGAGAAGACCACCGAGGAGGGAGAGAGTTATTAGTTCAGAGTTATTAGTTCTTGGTTCACCGTTTAACTTGTTCAGGAAGAGAAGGAGAATAATGATCGAGAGAGCATAAGGTGGGTTAAGGAAGATGGAGACCGATTGATTGGACCAAAAAGCTGATTCTCCGGCGAAAATATCTTGTCCGGTAAAAATCTTCGGGATAAAACCGAAGGACCCTGCAAGGAAAACCAATAATAACGACAGAAATCTCTCGGATCGAGAATAGCCCCAACTTTTAAGTAATTTGTCTAATAATAAAACGATTGCCAGACCTGCAAATATGGGAAAAATCCGGAAATAAAGATCGATAGAGGAAATACCTAAAAGTTTTACCGTAATCCCTGAGAGGAAATCAAAGATAAAATGATAATTGGCTATTTTCTCCCCTGCTATTTGAGGATGAGAAAAGCTAAACGGACTACCAGCGAACTTTTCGATAACAGATAGATGAAAGATGGCATCGTGGCCGTTGGGTCCCCAGAAACCCATGCCGAACGGATAAAGAAGGCCATTCCGGAAAACAGTCAGGCCGGCGAGAAGGGCTATGGAGACCCCGAGTATCAGATATCGGGGGAGCTTCGGGGGACCGGATCGGGGATGGATCCCCGCTTTCGCGAGGATGACAAGAATTAGAACTATGAGAAGCCAGAAGAGCCATGTGAGGTGGGTGGTGTTTTTGAAAGGAGTATGTGGAGTAAATTTCCAGATAACTCCGGACTTGGTTACAATGGGTGTTATGTCTTTGGAAGCAACCAATGGGGCGGTAAAATTGGAAAAGACAATTTTGTCAGGCTGAAGAGTGAGCAACTTTCCGTCCTGCCACAGTGAAGTTTGCCAGTAATCCCACTGCTTGGAACGAACAAGGTCGGCTTTTTGTAAATCTATATCAAGAGCTACTTCCGTACCGGGAAATTTTACTGAATCAATTACCGCCGGAACTTCGTGGAAAAGTTCAAGATCGTGATTGGGGGTTGCAAAATAATCTTCGTAAATTTCCCGATTGAAAACTCTGAAATCAATAATGTAGGTATTGCCGTTTTCCGATTTGAGACCTAGACGATAAAAAGGACTTTGGTACCAGAATACCTCACCGGAGTTGACCCCTGTAGGATCCCCTGTCTGATAATAATAGGCCGGAGAGCTTTCGGGATAACGGGCCTTGAACCAATCTCCAAAGTCCGAAAGTGAGATGGGGTGAAAATTGAATCTGTCATTATTATCCTTTAGGGATTTGTATACATGTTTAATTTCGTTTTTGTAGAGAGATAGATCGTAGTCATTTTCTAAGCCAACATTTACGTAGGTAAAATCGTTGACTCCTTTTTGATCATACATAGCAAGCAACTTTTCAAAATACTTTGTGTCTTGACCCAACGTCAAATAATCGTTTACCTGAACCGAATAAAGAGATGCGTTATTGGATCCGTAAAAATTAAACAGATCTCGTTGAGCCCAACGAACCATAGCCAGATTGATACGATTATCGAAACTGTCAGCCGGTACCAATGAATTGTTTTTGTCGGGGAAATAGGGGCTCCCGAGATATCCACCCCACAGGCGATAACTGTCGGTGTTGTATTGATCGTCGCAGTTCATGGCCGTCAAAACAGAATACTTAGACTGAAGATACTGCAAACTATAACTATCCAAATGCCATGCAGATACCGACTTGGGATAAAAACCGAAACGAACAAAAAAAGCAGACATATATGTATCTATTAGCTTTTTTCTATCCTCAATCTGGTACCCGGAAAGAAAAATACGATTGGCGTTAAAAAGAGAGATTCCTCCCGGATGAATTACGTTGGCCGCTTCCGTTAATCTGGGAGTGATTTCCAAAAATGAGCCTAAAGACTGATTCTTATCTGTTTCTATCAGACCGCTGAAGAATGCCGACATAGTGGCATCTTTTACAGCGTCGTAACGAAGCAGCCAGGTAATCGGGTATGCCGAGGAGGTGGATTCACGATATTGATAAATAGGCAGGTCTAAAGGGGTCTGCTTGGGATTCCCCCAACCTTCCGAACCCCTGACCGGATTAGCAAAAGAAACATACGTTTCCGCCTTGAAAGCCCGTGCCTTTCCGGTAAAGCACAGGAGAAGTAATAAGAAGAAAAATATGAATTTTCTAAGCATGTTTTATTTTAAAATAACTAAGAGTCTGTCTGAAAAACAGTTTTCCTTCGAGAATCAAAATAGCCAGAATATATACCAGAACCGCAAAAACGATAACAATAATGAGTGAAGATATCGAATTGATAGTGCCTGCAGAGAAATACAACCAAAATATCATAGGTAGGAGAGCCTGGAGTGGAGTTTTGACGATGTTTACAAAACTAAAATCGACGTGTTTCTTGGCCAGAAGTATGGTGATGACCGAAGAGGTGGCGATAAGGCCGGTAGCATAAGCCACTCCCATGTAGCCAAGCTTGATAGCCATAAATGGCATAGTCAGCCAGGTAAGGCCTGTCCACATTAACATTAGTTTGAAGGTCGATTTTATGTGCCCGGTAGCATTTAGAAGATTTGTCAGACTGGTACTGATACTAGCCCAAGCAGAATTGTATAGATATATATAAAGAGGAATGAGTGCCGGGAGCCATTTGCTGTAGCGAGGAATCAGATGAGTCAGGGGCAGAGCCAGAAATCCCATGCCTACCAATATTGGAAACGCGAGAAGACACATATATTTGAGGCTAATCTCCACCGCTTTGGCAAGCCTTTCTTTGTCGTGCTGGAGCCTGGCAAAAGTAGGAAAGGAGACTTTGGTAAGGTTATCCATTACTATTCTTAGGGGTAAGCCGGCCCATCTGGAGGCCCAGCCGATGTATCCCAACCCTTGGGTGCCAATGATACGAGTAAGGATAATGGTCATACCATCATCTTTAAGAACCGCCAAGAATGTATTAATCTGATAAGGCAAACCGAAACGGAGTAAGTGAGACAATGAAGATCTACTGATGCCAAAGCTTGGTTTCCACGGATAGACTACATACATGGCAATAAGTCCCACGATCCCCCGTCCGAGAACAGCAAGAGTAAATGAGGTAACCCCAAATCCGCGCCAGGCAAAATAAACAGCCACCGCATTGAAGGTAAGTGTTTCCAAAACCTGAGGAAGAATAAGCTTACTGAATTTTATCTCCCTTTCGAGCATAATCGAGGGAATGGTCTTCAAAGAACTTAGAAAAAGCGAGACACCCATGGCGTACAAAAGGTACACACCCGTTTGATCAATGTGATACTGTGTGCGAATAATTGGAGAAAGAATAAACAGAAGGAAGAGAAGTGTAACGACCAACAATTGCTGAACCGTAAAGGTGGTGGATAGATCTTCTTTGGTTATCCCTTCTTTCTTTTGGATGAGGGCGGCGGCCAAACCAACATCGGAGAAATAGGCTAGGAAATTTACTACCGAAGAAACCAGGTAGAAAACACCATAAGTGTTGGGATCCAGGAAAATGGTGAGAGCTAAGGTGGCAACAAAAGAAATAATTTGAATAATGAAAGTGCGAGAGACAAGAGCCAAAACACCGGAAACACTTCGCCTTTTTACTTCTTGAACCTCCAATATTGATGGCGCGTCAGGGGAGCTCTGCCTACCGGCAGACAGGGTTTCATCGATCATCGGAAATTATTTTTATTAATATTAGAGTAGAGAATAAGGTAAGCAGATCTGACAATAGTCGAACTGTAGTATAGCCAATCTTCGACCATACACTGTGGACCCCTTGATTGACGGTGACTACTACTCTACCAAGATCGGGGTCAATCTCGGTAGAGACTTTTTTACCGTCAATTTTGGTCGTCAGACCCGGGAAAGTATATAGAGGTAACATAACTTTGGCAGAAGGAGAAGAAACATGGACGTCAAAACTCATCCAATTGGATCCCGATTTGAAATTTAATATTCCACCTTGTCCCTCCAAATATTGGGGGATGGTAAAGGCAGGTCCACCCGGTGGTTTGGGGGCGGAGCGGGGAAGATAATCAAAAATACCTCCGGTTACCTGATTCTCCCAGGAGAGACCTGACATCTTTTCCTGAATGGTAACTCTGACATGCCTTTCGAACCGAAAAAACCCAACATTAAAGAGAATGGTGCCGACAATGAGAACGGAAAATACTAAGGGTTTTAGAATCTTGGGAATCGCGACGGTGGCAAGATAACTGGTAGCAAAGGAAAAATAGAAAACTATTAAGGCTACCAAACGCCAGGGAAACTGAGCAAACTGTAGAAGACTAGTCCTTTCCCAAATAAAATTTGACCGGCTGTGAGTAAGAAAGGCGTACAAAAAACCAAAGGCAACGAGAATTAGGATCATAATTGGTATAGATTGCTTCGTCTCGGGTACGAGACTCGCAATGACCGTGTCTTTTTTGTAAAACCTGGCTCGGTATAATCTCCCGAGGGCGACAATGGAGGCGAGGATGGCACCGATCCATTGGACGTGACCGATAGAAAAAGACATGCCGTCTTCCGGACCCCAAGTAGAACCGCCATAGCCCCAAAAACGGGACAAAAATAATTGTTTGATATCGGCAAAGTGGGCGAGGTAATTGAAATAGCCGACAGTCATGGAATCGACATGGACGAATTTTTGTTCCAGAACCACCGGAATAAAGAAAAATGCGGAAAGCCCGACGCCAAGCAGTCCGGCCAAAAAAAGATTTTTGATCGCCATATATTTACCGGTTTTCCACATCCAGAAAATGGCCCAGATGATGGCCGTGGGCGCAAAAACCAAGGTCATAACGTTGTGAGAGGTGAGCTGTAACATTAAGGCAATGCTGAGTAGAATAAAGTCAGTTTTTGATTTTTCTTTGGTAATTAGCCGATAAATATAGAGAAGGACAAACGGGAACCAGACCATGCCCCACCCTTCGTTCATGGCACCGCGAACATAGATATCGACTGAGTGATACGGGGAATAAACGTAAAGCACTGCAGCCAATACACCACCCCATTTGCCAAAGAATTCCTTGGCCAAAAGATACATCCCCAGTCCCGATAGTAAAAAGGCTAATGCAAACATAACCTTGATAGGAAGAAAATATCCGGCTCCAAAGAGGACCATGAGCTCCATGGGGTAGTACGGCATAGGCGGATAAAACTGCATAAGGGGATAGCCGTAGCCGTAACCGGCATCGGGAACCCAACGGCAAGGAATCTGACCGTCCAAAACGCATTTATGAACCTCAAAAAGGCGTAATACCTGCAGATCGTCGTGCATGGGAAAGAAGCCTGGCTTGAAGATATCGGCAACTGCAGGAAGTAACAATAAGAGCAGGAATAACTCCAAACGAAAGCGCCAGACCATTTTGGTGAACGAGGAAATCAGTTGGAGGAAATGACGCATGTAGTTTAATTATATACGGAGCAGAACGTGTTTATTTCAGGCGGAAGAGTTGGAGAGATTCGCGAGTGCCATCCAACCGAACCATCTTGGGATACTCCGCAATTAATTCGAGCTTAGACAAGTCGGCTTCGGAAAGATGGTTTCTGGATTTGTTTAGTACCAAGAACCGCTGATTATCAATGGAAGTGTTCAGAAGACCGGAAGGAATTTCCGCTACATAATAGGTAGAGCCAACAATGGTAATGTTTTTGTTGCCTTCGGTGTAAATCTGCAAACCGTCCGGAAGAGTCCCAAAAAACCCCTCGGTGAAGACGACTACTTTCTCACCCTTGGAAGCTTGGTCAATCAAATGGAGAGCTACCTCCTTTTGACCATAGCCGGCTGTCCACTCCTCGAAATAGCCGTTGCGCATGTCAAAAGGCATGGGAGCGATAGCGGGCTTGAATAAATATACAAAGGTAATGAGAAACGGTACGGAAAGAAAAAGAGCGATCGATGATTTGATAAGGAGCCCCTTGCGGCTAAAGAGCCAGTGAAGACCCAGTCCCGCCAATGGAATTAAAGGCAGGACGGCATAATAAATATAGCGACTGGTGTAGACCTTCGCGATGAAGGCCTGGTATAGGAGGGGTACCAGGGTGACAAAAATTAGTAAGACATATTGGCGTCTGAATTTTGAGTTTAGGTAGCCCAGTCCTCCCAGCAACAGCACCGTAGGTGTTAACAAAAGGAATAACCAGTTTAAGGTAGTTCTTGCGTTGCCGACAAAGGGTGTCAAGGGGTGAGACAGGACCTCTTTGATAGAGAAAACGTAATCCTGATTGCGGGCACCGATCATTTGGAAACCAACTCCCAGCCGGAGAATGGCGTACATGGCTTGAGAGATAATTAGTGCCAGCAGCAGTCCCCAAGCAAGTTTGCCGATTATCTTATAATCAACCTTCTTTAGATTCAGTGAAAAGAAAACTGCCAGGAAGGACCAAAAGTAAAAAATCATCCCTGGAGATTTGGTCAGAAGACCGGCTCCAATGGCGAAGCCCATGTAGATGGCATACTCGGTTTGAAGAGTTTTGGTAAACTTGACGGCGAAAACCAGAGACCAAATTCCAAACAGAGCCAGTAAGCTGTCCGCCAGCGCCATGCGGTCAAAAAACACAGTGAATGGAGTGATGGCATAAATTAGGGAAGAAAAAAGGGCTATGAATGGATGGGAAAAAAGTAGAAAGGACAGTAGTCCAACGCCTATCAAGGATCCAAATCCGGCGAAGACGGAGACCAAACGACCGGCAATCAGTGGATCGGAGATGAACTTAAGGAAAGGCATGGTGGCCCACATAAAGAGTGGCTGTTTGCCGTCCGACAGCGGTAGAAAACGAAGTGTGGGCTCCGCACGCATTACCTGAGACCAGCGGATATAAATGGCCTCGTCCACAAAGACGGGGACTTGACCCAAACGATAAAGTCTAAAGAATAAAAAGAGGGCTAAGGAAATAACTGCCAAACCGAGTATCCAAAGAACTTTATTTTTTGTCATATTTTCCGGTGAGATCGTTGATCTTTACTTGAACAATTTGTTTGAGCATGTCAACAGATTCGCCAATGAAACTTTTTTGTTTGCTAACGGAAGTGTCTTCGTTTTTCCAAGTGACGTCGATTTCTTTGAGCCTGAAGCCAAGTTTCTCGGCCAGGAAGAGAAGCTCTACATCGAAGGCGGAAACAGTCCACCCCTTACTGACGGCTTTCTTACTCTTAATGACACTAAGCCGGGGGAATATTTTTTTGGCTACTTCTGCTTTTAGGGCTTTGAAACCACATTGAGTATCTACAACGTCGTGAAGCAGGAGCATCCGTCTGAAAGAACGGAAGGCCCAAGAAGAAATTTGACGCAGAAGCGAAAAGTTGTGGCGCATTTTACCGCGGGAACCAAATACAACGTCGTATCCAAGATCAAAAGAAGGCAGTAGTTTGTCGACTTCCTTAAGCGGGGTGGACTGATCCATATCAGTAAAGAGGACGATCTCGCCTTTGGCAGCTTGGATGCCGTTCCATATGCCGGCCGCCTTACCTCCATGCTTGCCTCTGATCAACCGAAAACCAGGGTGATTTTTGGCATAATTTTCGATGATTTTGTCTCCACCGTCTGTAGAACCGTCATCGTTGATGATGACCTCCCAAGCGAAATTAGCGTTCTTGAGGTACCGGAACAACTGTTCTAGGACACCCCGCTCCAAGTTGGCGTGTTCGTTGTAGTTACTGATAACTATAGAAAGCTTTGGTTTCATGGATGGCCGGCTACTTGAAGATCTCCGACTGGTAATATTTTAACTCATTGATAGACTCAATGATGTCTTTTCCTGCACGATGGGACTCGATCTTGGGATAGTCGGGAACCCGAGGGTACCAGCGGTGCATGAGCTCTTTGATGGTGTTGGTATCGATGATTCTAAAATGTAAATAGTCGTAGATTTGGGGCATAAATTCTCCCAGGAACTCACGATCAATATAGACCGATGAGCCGGCTAAAACACCGGTCTTGAAGGCACAATGGGCTTTGACGAACTTAAGAGTCTCTTCGTAGGCCCGTTTCAGGGTGATCTTGGAGGAGACTATTTCCTCCATTAGCCCTGACTGGGAAAAATGCTCTTGATTCCAGCGGACCATCCCTCTCAGAACTGATTCGGGCTGATGAATAACCAGATCAGGACCTACAGCCTTGATGTTGAGCTTGGCATCGGTGATGACTGTGGCAATCTCCACAATCTGAGCTCTTTTGACGTCGAGATCGGTGAATTCCAGATCCAGCCAAACCAACGGACCGTTCGTGTAGTTAGTAATCATTTGGTATGAATTAAGCGATAAATTTTTAAGAAGTCTATTTGCCACTGACCAACGATGTGAGACGGACCAAAGATGGCGATCTGCCAATCGGGGTGACCTTCAGGCTGGCAACCGTCTCCATCTTCGCAGATAACAAAGAGTTGATCGACAATTTTGTCTTCTCCCCTGACCAAGCCGGCATTTTTATTTTCCAAAAAGTAACGGTAGGACTCATCGTAGTTTTGTTTGGCAATCAGACCGAAGTTGAAGGGCTGACCGTTCGATTCTTTAATAATAAGGTCGACAGCTTGTTCTGTTCTTTGGAGCTGGCGGTTGGGATTTTCCTTTACCGGACTAAAAATTAAACTATTGATGAAGAGAAAAATGATTAAGACGGAAGCAATCAGCCTGAAGAGGATTTTTTGCCGTATGAGAAACCCAAGGATTGCCCCTATCAGCAGATATATGGCCGGATAAATAAAGCCAAGATAATGAATGTAGACGTGTTGCTTGTAAACACTGAGCCCTAGTATCGCAAAGCCGAGCCAGACAAAGACGATTTTGAGGGAGCCGAGCCACTTTGATTTCAGATAGACCCAAGAAGAAAAAAGGAGAATCAGAACGGAAACAAGTGGAGCCCACATGGTTTGCCGAGCCAATACCAGGTCCGAGACGGTCATATAGATAACAGGGAGAAAACGATCGGACTTGGCGGGATTGAGATTGACGGTGGTTTGTCTGTCGGTGAAAAACATTTTGAATGCGTTGAAGTTCATCCCTTGGTGCTTTAGATCAAAGAGCAATAAAGGAGACATGAGGAGAAGAAATAGTAGTATGGCAATAACCGTTTGGTGGATAAATATTTTTCTTCTGGTCGGTTCTTTGGTGATGGGAAGTAGGGTTAAAATCCAAAATAGACCGAGGACAGGTCCCAAAAGCAAGCCGAGATAATGCATCTGCAAGGCAAAAGCAAAGAAAACCCCAATGAGGGGAAGCCAGAAAAATTTCTTATTTTGCCAAACTTCATAAATTCCCCAAACACTAAGTAACGCGAATAAAGGCATAGGGTTTGGATTCCAGGAAGAACGTGAATAGATGATAGCTACAGGAGAAACGGCATAAAGAAGGGCGGTTATTAGACCGGACCACTTATTGAAGAGTTTTCGACCGATAAAATATGTGAGGAAAACAGTGAAAGTGCCGATGATCGCGTTTAGAACTGCAGGGCCAACCGGGTTCAGTCGTGAAAGAAAAAGAGCAGGGGCCATCATGTAGTAGTAAAGCGGGCCGAGATACATGTCTCCGATACTGGTTCGTGGTCCAATAAAAACAAGATTGCCTTTGGTGATTAGATCTCGTACTATGCGGACATCTCGACCCTCGTCACCCAAGAACGTCATAAACTCACCAATGCGATACAAGCGGAGACAAAGAGCAAGAAGGATGATTAAGAAAATAGAAAAAAACTCGAGTTTGTTTTTTTTGATTAAGCTAAAAAATGTATTCATTTGATGGATTCCCGCCTACGCGGGAATGACAACCTGTGTTTTTATTTCAGTTTGTACCATAGTTTAATAAGATCGACAAAACTTTGGATAATAACGTCCAGATTGGCACCCGTCCCCTCCCCTTGTTTGCGGGGGTAGTGATTTACCCCGATTTCAACTATCCTGAAACCGGCTTTTTTGGCTTTGATCAAGAATTCACTGCTGATAAAAGCACCTCTTTCGCTTTGTAATGGTTCAATTTTATCGATTACTTTTTTAGAGATCAGTTTGAATCCACAATCGATATCTCTTACGGACAAACCAAAAAGAAGTCGAACCAGGACCTGCCAAGCAAAAGTGTTTAGTTTGCGGGAGAATGATACTTTTCTGCCGAGATAATAACCAATGACCATATCGGCCTTAGTCCTTGTCTGAGTGTCAATAAAGCGGTTTATTTCGGAAAAGTCGAACTGTCCGTCAGAATCAATGAAAGAAATCCAAGGATGTTTGCAGGCATAGAGCCCACTCTTGAGAGCCGCACCGTAACCGCGGTTCGGTGAATGGTGAATGACTGAAATGCGTTTGTCTTTTTTACTCCAGGCATCGGCGATCTTCCCGGTATTATCTTTGGAACCATCGTTGACGATGATTAGCTCCCAAATGGGGACATTTTTTTTGAGGCTATTGGTTACGTTTTTGATCGTGTTTTCAAGATTGGGACCTTCGTTGTAAGCCGGCAAAAACACCGACAGCTTTTCTATTTGTCGAGACATACTCACAAGTATATACTAGAGGTAGATGAAACGAGCGTATTTATTACTCGCAGTTTTCTTGTTTTCCCTACTAATCTGGTTGCCTTTTGACCTGAAAACAAAATTGCCTGGCTGGGACCTGGACTTTACCAGAGGCAACTTTACTCTATGGCAAAACTATGATGGACCGAACTATCTGATTGTGGAGAAGACTTGGTACAACAAGGAAAAAATTGTGAATGATTTTTCGGTAACCGAGCCGGCCGAGTATTTCCCGGCACATTTTCCTTTGTACCCGGCGATAATCGCCGTCTTGGATCCCTTCCTGAAAGGTCCGACGGCCATGCTGCTTGCGACTCTAATTGGGACGTTGCTGTGTTTCTGGATGTTTCATAAGTACCTGGCAGAATTTAAACTCAGTCTCAACCCTTTTTGGTTAACAATGGTCTTTATGATCTTGCCTGCCCGCTGGGTAGCTATCCGGGCTATCGGTTCTCCGGAACCATGGTTCATTTTTTTTATCCTCGCTAGTCTATTCTATTTTAAAAAGGGTAAGTATTTGTGGGCCGGAATTTTCGGGGCTTTGGCACAGATTACAAAAAGTCCGGCTGCGATACTTTTGGCCGCTTATGGCATTTACGCTCTAGTCGAATCAGTTAAGGAGAAAAGAATTGCATGGAAATATTGGCCACTGTTGATTCAGCTAGCGGCGGTTGGTGGTCTGTTTTGGTTTTTCAAATTACGATCAGGGGATTTTTGGGCTTACCTGCACAGTGGCGACAACATTCATTTGTTCTGGCCGCCGTTTAGCGTATTTGTACCACAAGGTCAAGTGTGGGTCGGAAACTTTTGGCTTGAGGATGTCATTTGGACCTGGATTGTTTTTGGTGTCGGGATTATGAAACTTAAGGAGAAGAAACTAACGATCGAGTATTATTTTGCCGGCTTATTTTTTCTGTCCACCCTGTTCGTTGCCCACCGGGATATTAGCCGTTATATTTTGCCGGTTGCCCCTTTGGTATTGATCGGCTGGGACAAGCTGGTGCAGAAAAAGGAGTTTAGGGTGATCGCTTTCCTGCTAATCATACCGATAATGCTTTTTACATGGAACTTTCTCTTAAACAATACGGCACCAGTGGCCGATTGGGCACCATATTTGTAATACAAATATGAAGAACTCAAGAAATCAAGAACACTAGAACTCAAGACAGAAAAAGTGCAAAGTACAAAACAAAGACTTGAAGACAGACTTCCGACTTTATTGAGATCTGTTATCCGTTTGAGTAAAAAATATCAGACTGAATTAATCGCCAAGAGAATCATCCCACAGCTTGTGGCTTCCACTGGTTCGATTGGTGCTAATTACCAAGAAGCAACCGTAGCCATGAGTAAAAAGGATTTTGTTAAATGTCTCAAAATCGCAAGAAAAGAAGCTAGAGAAAGTATTATTTGGTTAGAAGGATTGGATGAACTATCAGAAGGAACCGATAAACAGATCCCTGACATCATCCAAGAAGTTAAAGAGGTTAGTTATATCCTAACCAGCATTATTTCAAAGTCAGAGTCTTGATCTTTTTCTCTTGACTATAATTGTCTTGAGTTCTAGATTCCTTGAGTTCTAGAGTTCTTATCTTTTCTTCCAGATTACTAAATTGTAGATAAACCAATTGAGAGGAACGGTGATGAAGAAAACACCGATAATTAAGAAGAGGAAGCGGTACTGATCGCCGAAGATCTGGGTACCAAGGCCGATGACGAGACTGGGAAGAATAATGCCGGAGACGACAGAGCTAAGATTAAAAGTCGTAAATTTCCTAACCAATTTGGTGCCCCAGACTAATTTTTCGTTCTTGAAAGTCCAAAGATTGTTTAAAATAAAGTTGCTGATAATGGATACCTCTGCGGCTAGAGCATTCGCCACCGTATTTCTAATTCCAACAACACTTATCAGATTGCTCAGAAGTTTGGCAAAAGTATCGAGCCCTACCTTGTTTATCACAAAACCAAAAAGACCAATGATGCCAAACTTGAGAAACTTTTGAGTGGTAGGATCAAACCAGCGAAGTAAGAAAACGGTTCTGAAAATATCTTTGGCTGTCTGCGGTTCGATCTTGGACTCCCCTGCGGTTCGGGCGTAAAAACGAAGGGGAACTTCCTTTATTTTGGCCCCTAGCTGAACCATCTTGTAGAGAAACTCCAGCTTGTAACCAAAACTGCGAGAATACAAATGATCCATATCCATAGTATCGACAAACTCTTTGACTCTGGAAGCCTTCAGGCCGGTGGTGGGGTCGGTAATCCTGAAGAAATTTTTGGTGGGAAAAAACAGAACAAAGCGTGCCACCAAACCTCCAACTTCACTGAAAAACAATCTTTTGAAACCCCAACCTTTGGGATTACTTCCCCCTTTTATTTTTCGAGATCCCAGAACATAGTCGTAACCGTCGGCAATTTCATTTAATAATAATGGGATTGTCTTGGGTGGGTGCTGAAAGTCACCATCAAATTCGATGACAACATCTGCCCCGAGTTCCTTCATGGCGTAGCGGAAGCCCCGCACGTAAGCTCCACCAATACCGGATTTCTTGGCGCTTAGAGATAAATACAGATTGGCGTATTTTTTTTGTTTTGCTTGAACGACCTTATAAGTGCCGTCCGGAGAAGTATCGTCGACTACCAAAACTTTGCAGGACCAATCTTTTATTCCAGGAAAGGTCTCGGTAAAAAGATGGTCTAGCATCTTACCGATAGAACCGGCTTCGTTGTAAGTTGGGATGACAACAACGGCTATGGGGAGTTTATTCATATTAGTTAGTGTTGGCACTGACCTCCACAACAGTCTCCCTCGCAACAACTATCATCGGTTTCGGTAACTATTTCCTCTGCCTTGCCGTTGACGTACCAATAGAGTTTTTTTTCATCCTCCTGAAGTGTCTTTTTATGCGATTGGTCACAGAAAGGCTGGTTCTCCGATAATCCACACATACAGATATCTTTATCTCCGACCTTCATAGGCCCGTGAGCTGTTTTCTTTACAAGTCTTGGCATGTAGCTATTATATCGCTCAAGAACTCTAGAACTCAAGGAACCTGCCTGCCGGCAGGCAGGTCAAGAACTCGAGATATAATTAGGGAATGAAGATTGATATTTTGACCATATTTCCCGAAATGTTTGAGGGTGTTCTCAAGACCTCTATTGTGGGCAGAGCAGTAGGGACCGAAGCTGTGAGCATCAACGTCCGCAATTTGAGGGATTGGAGTGACGATAACTATAAAAGTGTGGATGACCGGCCTTTTGGAGGAGGAGCAGGCATGGTGATGAGGGTGGATGTCGTAGAAAGGGCTATAAAAGAACTCAAGGAATCAAGACCCTGCCTGCCGGCAGGCAGGACTCAAGGAATCAAGACAGAAAAAGAACAGGTTAAATCTATGGTGATTTTGATGGATACTAAGGGGAAAATGTATGATCAGAAAGCAGCCGAAACGCTGAAATCAGAGGAGCACCTAATCTTTATTGCGCCTCACTTTGAGGGAATCGATCACCGGGTACACGAACAATTGGCTGACGAAATCTATAGTATTGGGCCTTATGTCCTCAGCGGTGGTGAACTCCCGGTAATGGTGGTAGTTGACAGTATCTGCCGGCTAATGCCCGGAGTGCTGGGAAACCCGGAGTCTCTAAAGGAAGAATCTTACAGTGAAGATATGGCAATCGAGTACCCGCAATACACCAGGCCAGCGGAGTATAACGGCTGGAAAGTGCCGGAGGTTTTACTTTCGGGAGATCACAAGAAGATAGCCGAATGGAGAAAGAGAAGATAAATAACTCAGTGTAGTATAGTGAAATGTGTCTCGAACATATTAATTATTATTACTATTTACATGAATACAGTGATTCTGAAATCTTTCTTTATTTCCCTGGTAGTTGTAGCGGTTAGTTATTTTTTTCGTCAGATATTTCACACAGAACTTTACCTTAGTGATGTCGGTGGTCTCAGTACCTTTATTGGCGCCTTTGCTACTCTATTTGGTTTGTTGTCAGCCTTTGTCGTTTTCGAGGTTTGGGGCCAATATAACAAAACTACCTTGTATGTAGACAAAGAAGCGGCCGGGCTAGAGAGATTGTATAGACTAACACTCTATTTTCGCGACGATAAACTAACAGAAAAAATGGGTCAGGCGATTGCCAAGTATGCCAATATGGTTATTGCCGGAAAATTTCAAAAATTAAGTGAAGGAAAAAGAAATACCGAGAACGGTCTGTCATTTCGAGAAATATCAAATGTAATTCGGGAAATAAAATTCGATGATAACCATGATGAAATCATTTTTGACCATATGGTTTCTCATTATGGAGATATGTCTGATCTACGTACCGAGAGAATTAACCAAAGTCTGGCCAGACTCCCTAAACTATTAAAAATGTTTCTCTATATAGCCTCGTTCTTTGTGATTTTCTGTTTAGTGATTATGCCTTTTTCCAATATGTACTACTCCATGTTTGCGGTCTTTGCGATGACTTTTGTGATTGTAATGATATATTTCTTGATCGAGGATTTGGACAATCCCTTTGTTGGCAACTGGAACATAACCCCGGAGCCATTTGAGAGAGCACTCAAACACATCGAGGAAGATTATAAATAGTGGTTATTTGTAATGCTTCCTGGAGACAACAAGAAGATAGCCGAATGGAGAAAAGGTGAATAGCGTCTAGTGGTCTGAGTAGTGGGAAGGCGTGTCTAATTCGTGGATTAAATTTAGAGCTTCTTCAACCGTGCCGGCCTGTCCCGATTCGAACCGTTCATAAACTCTTTGCGCTACTTCTGGGCTCAATTTGTCTTTTTGAATAAGGCTTTGGAGAAAACTTTCTTTTTGAGACTTGGACATATTGTTGAATCTGGCTTTTTGTTTTTCTTCGGTTATTTCTTGGGATGTGAGTTCGCGCATATTTATTGTTTTGGTATTCCAAAGGGAACGAGGTAGATTATAGTATCTGTGGCGGGAATTGTAACCAGGTCTTTTACTTTGGCTTCATTAAAACCGGTGATGGTAACCATACCAAGCTTGAGACTCTCGGCCTGCAGATAGAGGCTTTGGCCTACATGCCCGGCTTCGAGATAGACTTCTTTGTCATGTGGGATACCTCCGTAGGATTCAGCCATTTTGTCCATATTTCCGGTAATTACCAAAACGGCCGGGGCATTTTTGAAGGAACTTTCGTTTAGTGCTTCATATAAGGCCTTCTGGAGCTCGACATGTTTTATCGGCTTGAGCTGATGAATGGGAGTTCTGTCTCCGGAAATATATTGATACTCCCCTGCCTCAAGACCGGCAACCCTGTTGGCAATTAGGAAAACGGAGAGAGGGTAGGTGGACTTGGCCGAGGGAGCCGTCCTTCCTCCCCAATCAACAGTTATTCCCTGTGCCGCCCAGAGCATTTGAGAAACCTGCTTTAAAGAAAGATCCTTATCTAAAAAATCCCTCCTGGTACGCCGATTCTTTAATACCGCCTCGATAGAATTTCCACTTCGAAGATCCGGTGTCGGCAGGGGGGTATATTCTGTGGGAAGAATTTTTTTCGTTTCGGTTGGTGGACTTTGAGTCTGTTTTGGTTGAGTGGGAGGGCGAAGCAGAACTGCGCCGGAGGTAAAGACGAGGACTACAGAAGCCGTAAGCGCCGGAACAATCCAGCGCTTATCTTTGAACCATTTCTTTCGAATGGTGGGGTCTATTTTTTTGGAGTGTGATTTCTGGGCAGATTTTTTCACTGAACTTTAAATAAAAGGAACGATTTTGGCGGATTTTCGGATACCGGTAAACCATTCCTGAATTTTGACATTGATCTCCTGCTGATACAAAGTCTCCTTAATATTCGAAGCAACTTCCTCCAACTTTTTCCCTTCAAAAAGAGTTTTGTTGCTCTCGAAATATTTTTTTACCTGATCATCGGTAATCTCAATCTTGTTGTTTTTCTCGATCAATTTGGTTAGACTCAAACTTTGTTTGATTGAGTCCTTGGCTTTGGCTTCGGTTAAACCGTATTGTGTTAGAGCTGACTTGAAGGCTTCTTCACCTCCATACTCTTTGATTATTTTGGCAGTCTGCTCATCGATTTCCTTATCGGTGACCGTAATATTATTTTTCTTCAGTTCTGCAACAAGTAGTCTCTCGTTGACTATTTCATCCAGGGTCTGTTTGCCGTATTTTTCGACCATTTTCTGATTTAATTCCCAACGGGAAATGGGAGAAGAGTTTACCGTTCCGGCCAGAAAGGTACCACGATATTTTTGAGCCAATAAATACAAAACTGTACCCAAGACCACTATGAGAATAAGTTTGACCGCGAACCCATAAGGGGAACGTTTGACTTCCTTGATCTCCGGAAGAGAGGCTGACGTATGGTCGACGCGAAGTTTCTTAATTACCTTCACGGATTTTTTGGTTTTGGATTTTGCTTCTGCCATTTCAGATTTAGCTTTGTTAATTTTTTTTGGAGATGTTTGTTTTGCCATAGGTTATATATTAACACTTTCGAGATCTATTGCATTATCGAATGGAGGGATTACCGGATCCGGCAGGTCGGTACTGAAATTCTGAATATTTTCCCTGATCCATTCGTAGTCCGATTTGACTGTTTTTTGGACGGTGGGGACAGGCGCCCCAATATCCGGGGGAAGAAATACGGGAGGTTTGCTTCTGCCTGAGATGGCCTTTCCAATGGCTAAGGCGATCAACAGAACAATAATAACCAGGCCACTGACAAAAAACCACTTATAACGGATCACCCAGGTTTTGATAGGGACAAAGACAACACCACTTTTAATGTCGTTTATCAGCTTGATGGCTTCCGGATTGGTGATATTAATTTTGAAGTTGGACATAGTTTATATCGATATCAATAAGGCGGTTGATCCAATCAAGCTGGAGCGTGCGAATCTCAACTAATTTTTCAATCCGGGAGTCAAAGAAAATGGCCGTGGTAGATTCGGCTACGGCTTCGGCTAAATTTAGATTGCTGGCCAGAAGATAGATTTTGTCATCGATTATTTTGGCGGAAGATGTAAGCTCCTGAACCCTTGCCGAGAGTCCGGTGGGCATGGGGTTTGGTAATTTGGGGATTAACTCATCAAAGGCGGCCTTGGAGTCCATCTGAATCCTTACCAGAGCGGCTATTTTATTGGCCACAATTCCGAATTTGCTGACACTGTCTTTCTCGGGAACGGAATCTTGATATTTTTGGCTTAATTTTTTTAGATCCGCCTGTGTAGTAACCCCTTGGGATTTTTGAGCCTCCATCAGAAAGAACTGTCTGGCGGAATCCAAAGAAATAAGGACGGGTTTAATCGGTTCATAATCAACCTTGTAACTGCCAATGAGATCTATTAGATACAAGTTTAATGAAGCTTTGGCCAAATCACGAGAAACTATTGTTTGTTTGGCCAAAAGCATGGCCTTTTGTTGATTGTCTAAGCTCGGAGTGTTTAGATAGTCTTGTTTGAGGACAAGAAACTCAGAGTAGCCGAGACGATACTGACCATACTGATAATCGTAGTCAGTCTTTGCGGTGGCGAGAATCGGGGGAGCAAAAATATAGGCAAGGAAAGAAAGGAAAAATAGAACCAAATATGGTGTTGTTGAATGGATCCTCGCCTTCGCGAGGATGACACGAAGCAAAGTCATCTATTGATAGTATACCTGATTATGACTGAGTTGGGCTTTTGTCGGGTAGACCCAAACCCTGTCCAATGAGTCGTTCGACCACCGTTTGCCAGGAGGAATGATGCATATCGAGATTTTCTTCAGTGAGCTTGGTCTTTAGACCTCCCCAAACAGGGTATCGGTTGGGGTTTGTCTGAGTTTTGAGAAAATCCAGAACTGAAGTGGACTTGATAACCGAGGAATCGGCACCCAGCTGATCGACTACATAAGTGATCAGCTCGTAAGGAGTAGTGGTATCGGAGGAACAATGGAAAGTGCCTTGTGATTCGGTTTCGATTATTTTTTGGAGAGTATCGGAGATCTCATCGATAAAAGCAATGCAGATTTGCTGATCCATAAAAAGGGGGTACATCTTTCCATCGACATACTTTTTGAGGGCGCCGCGGATATAATCCGGCTTTATGTCGAAATTATGCCGAACAGGGTAGATGATTCGGAGTACTGATCCACCGTTTTCTCTGACAAGCTTCTCGGCTCGATTCTTGGTCCAGCCATACCAGGTGAGTTTCTCATTTGAATCCGGCGGTACTTGCGTCTCATCATAAGGACCGGGCTGGCTCAGATCCCCCGGAAAAACCATGTCGGTGGATATCTGAATAAAATTCTTTGATTTGAAGGACTTGAGAAGATTTCCTACTCCGGTAACATTAACTTTCCAAGCCAAACCATTTTCATCTCCGGACTGCTGTTCGGCGGCGTTAACATCGGTAAAGGCGGCGAAGTTGACGATCCATTCAGGATTTTCTTTTTCCACAAGTACCCTAACCGCCTCAAGATCTGTGAGATCGAAATGCGGGAGATCCGGGGTGACAAAATCAAATACTTTGGCTAACTCGATGAAACGGGAGCCTACTAAACCCGAAGCACCGGTGACGAGGACTTTTGTTTTGGACATATTACATTAATTCGGATTTGACAAAATCGTAAGGAATTATTTCCGGATCTATCCGACACTCTTCGGTGGTTTCGTCGGCCATAAAGTGATGGTCGGTAAAATAGTTTAGAGTGACAAATTCGTTCCCTTGATTGATGAAACCGTGGGCTATCCCTGAAGGAATGTAAACCATCCTGTCCGAAGACAGAATAATTTTCATTTTTTTCTCGTAGGTTGGAGAGCCCTTTCGGAAATCAATAAGCCCCAAGAGAATAGTATTGGTGGTGGTCCAGATTTCATTTTGATGAGGATGAATGTGCCAGAACCTCTTGGTCTTGGGAGCAAGATTTGAAACATTGACTTGGATGGGGTGGAAATCGATCCCGTGGTCCTTCAAAGCGATGACGTTACCATCCTCATCCAGGCGCATGGCTTCTTTGAACCAGCCTCCAAAATCATCGGAGAAGGTATTGAGCTTACACACCGTCACACCTTCGATTGTATCGGCTTTTTCGTAAGTCTGACGATAAAGAGTAGCTTTTCCGGGCAGGGATATTTTGGCGTAATTTATTTTCTTTAATCCCATTTTGTTTATGAATTTTTATAAAAATCTTCTGATTTTACTTTCATATCTTTCCACCACCACTCATTGGCCCGATACCAATCAATGGTTTGCTTAAGACGCTTGGAAAACTTCTCTTTGGGTTCCCAACCGAGTTCTTTGTTTATTTTCTTCCAGCTGACGGCATAGCGGCGGTCGTGGCCAGGACGATCTTTGATGTACTCTATCCTGCTCTCCGGAAGCTTCATTATCTTGAGGATTTTCTTAGATACTTCGAGATTGCTGATGTCTTTGTTCATACCTCCAACGGTGTAAGTGCTGCCGATCTTACCCTTTAGAAGAACCATTTCGATGGCTCGGCAGTGGTCCTCGACATGCATCCAGTCTCTGACATATTTACCGTCCCCGTAGATTAGGATATTTTTCCCCTCTAAGAGATTGGTAATCGTTCTGGAAATAAACTTTTCGGTATCTTGATAAGGACCAAAGTTGTTACTGCAATTAGTAATAGTCACCGGTAAACCGAAAGTGGTGTGGTAAGACATTACGAGGTGATCTGAGGCAGCTTTGGATGCCGAGTAGGGTGAGTTTGGACTGTATTTGGTTTTTGTATTGAACTTATTTTTTGTATCCAGCTTCAGAGCCCCAAAAACTTCATCGGTAGAGATATGGTGGAATCTGGTGCCGTATTTTTTGGCTGCTTCCAGAAGAACCTGAGTTCCTATAACGTTTGTCCTGGTAAATATCATGGGGTCGGTGATGGAACGGTCCACGTGAGTCTCAGCGGCAAAGTGAACTACGGCATGTACCTGAGACATCAGTGAGTCTACCAGCTCACTATTATTTATGTCGCCTTTAACAAAGGTATAGTGATGACGATGAGAGATGTCTTTAAGAGACTCCAGATGTCCGGCATAGGTAAGGCTATCCAGATTGATGATCTGGTCTTTGGCATGCTTCCTGAGCCAATAGTGGATGAAGTTACTACCTATGAAGCCGGCTCCCCCGGTAATGAGAAGTTTCATGTTTATAAAGAGATTTTGCTCAGTTCGCCGACTAATAATTCAGAGTAGTGTTCGGAGTGGTTGCTTTGAGAGATATTTGAGTTTGGCCCAATAATACTGTTCTCTATGTTCTTTCTGACCTTATCAATGATTACCGATTCCATCAACACCGATTCGGTCACGGTACTATCGATGATGACACAATTGTTATAGATAGAAGTAAAAGGACCTACGGTACTGTTGGTAATATTGACGTTGTCGCCAATATTCAAAGGTCCTTTGAGGTGCGAGTTGGTGATGACGCAGTTTTTGCCGATAGTAACACGACCGGTGATCTTGACTGTCTTATCAAACTCGGAATTTATCTTCGTCTTAGTGTTTAGGTCGAGTAGGTAGAAGTTGGCTTCGAGCCAATCTTGAACCTTACCGGGATCCAGCCAAGCTCCCTCTATCTCCAAAGTGTCCACATCATATTTATGATCAATCAACCACTGATAAGCCGAGGAGATTTCGTACTCTCCCCTAGCTGAAGGAACAATCTTGTCCTTACCTCGGAAACATTTATAAATTATATTATCGAAGAAATATACACCGGGTACAGCAAAGTCGTGGGGAGGATTCTCCGGCTTCTCGACGTACTTGACCAATTTACCGTTTTCGTCAAAGTAAGGAACGCCTAGACGGACATTCTCCGGATGGTGTACAAGACCCACCAAGCCCTTTGGCTTCTTCTTTCTAAAGTGATCGGCCAAGTTTTTTATACCGCCGGTAAAAATATTATCGCCAAGGTGCATCACAAATGAATCTCCATCAACAAATTTTTCACAGACTTGAAAAATATTGGAAAGACCACCACGAGGATTTTCTTGAAGAATATAGGTGAAATTCACTCCCCATTGAGATCCATCTCCCAGGAAGTTTTGAATAATATCCAACTGACCTGGATTGTAGGTAAGGGCAATTTCTTTTATTCCAGTATCGGCAACCGTTTCTACGGGATAAAGGATCAATGGTTTGTTGGCCACGGGAATAAGATGCTTGTTAGCAGTAAACGTCAGCGGTCTCATTCTGGTACCCATTCCACCGGTAGGGATAATAGCTTTCATACAGGCTATATTATACGATACAGCGCAACTTTTTTCACTATAATAAACCTATAACAATGACACAACCGAGAAGAGCAAACAGGACGTATTCAAGTATGATTTGGGGGTAAAATGTGTGCTCTCGGAGGTGGTGAATGACACCCCATATGATATAGATAAGAGACACACTAATGATGGTAATTGTCTGAAAAAGCTTGTTTCCGTTGAAAATTAATATCAAAATAATGGCAGAAGAAACCAATAAACTAAGGGCTAAATAATCAATAACTTTCCTTATAGGCTTTTTCATAGAATGATGCCCTGCTTGATAATGATAAGAATAGCCGACAAACCGGCGAAATAAGTAAGATGGGCCCAGGTATCTCCGGAAATACGGATGATGTTATATCTCAAGACAAAAATCCAATCCAAGCTGAGGGCAAAAAGAACCAAAACAACAAAAGCAAGAGACCACGATCGTTTTAGATCCAATGGAGATAATCCGGAAGAAGGAATCAGTTTCTCACCGGGGTTTTGGGCGGTAACTTCTACTTTTGTTTCTGCCGGCATGGTCTGTTCGAGTGCCAATACCGGCTTGATCTCTACTCGATCTGAAGCAATGTTGGATACCGAAATTTGTGGAGCACCAAACATCTGAACCACGATCGTCGTTTCGACTCCATTTATATAACCGTCCATGACGGCAATACCAATGTCTTTGTAGCGATGGTCCAATAGATTTTGGCGGTGAGTGGGAGAGGCCATCCAAGCCTTGACAATGTCGGTTGAATTTCCAAAGTCTCGAGCCAGATTTTCGCCCGCATGCTGATATTTGTAACCGGAACCGGTAATGAAAAACCAGGGTTCGGTACCCGTAGGTGAAACGTGTGCCCAATATCCTTTGGCGAACATATCGGCGGCTTTGGCAAGGGCGGCTTGATTTAATTCCGAATTTTGTTTGACTATAGTAAGACCGGCATGAAGCCGCTCGTTGTTCGTAAGTTCGATCACCTTAGCGGGGTCTATTTGAGAAGCATAACCGAGAACTCCAGGCAGGAGACCAATGGTAATGTCAACGATGGACCGGCCCATGATATACAAACCTATTAAAATAACTATCGACCTTGGCCAGAGGATCTTGGCCTTGTGATTGTTGTGAGGATGTGGAAAGAAAAGGGTGAGGGCAGGATGTGCCATATCTTAGATCATTATGCCATAGGAAATATTAGTTGAATATAGTTACTGTCCAACTTTGGCAAGAACCCCGTTGATCCTTTTATATACACGTTTATTATTCTTCATAACCTTTCTTTTGATCTCTTGTTCTAAATTTATATTGAGAATCTCCGACAAACCCAGAAGATAGATGGCGACATCGGCCAACTCTTCGCCGACGGTATATTCTTTTCGATAGTGGGCACGGCAGGCTTCGGAAACTTCTTCGTGTATTAGACAAAACTCTTTGTAAATATCGGTTGTGTTGAAACCCTTCTTTATCTTATTGGCGTAAATTTGTTTTTGGAGTTTTTTGAGACTGACCATGTAACAGTTTTATATCCTGGATGCCTGAATTACAAGCCGCTTCAGTGAAGTTCCCGGAGGCCAACAAGTCATGAGGGTTAAGGTTTCCGCTTCGGCTTCATACATCAAGAATCGAATCGCGTCAGAAGCTACGATTTGTTTCGTTTGTACCAGATAATTGAACTCTTTTCCTTCGTAAAAAAGCTTGATATCATCGTCCTTTTCCATCTTGGATAGAAGATAAAAAATGGAGTTGTATTTTGCCGCGTTGAGAAAATCTGCAGAAGAATGAGAAAACAAAAAGATGTTCCCCTTTTGCCCCGGCAGAGCCGAACCTTTGGCATGAGCCACTCCCCTAGTCAGAGCGATCTGATATATGTCTGAATTGTATGGATCGACACCCTTGATGACGTGAGAGTTGGCTCCGATCTTGGGAACCATAATCCCAAAGTCGGTATCGACAGGAATGACCTGTTTGATCTCTTGGGGACTGTTGTAGCGACCAAGTTTATAATTGATTTCCTGCTGAAGTACAGGAATAAAAGTGCCGCCCAAAACAACGAGGGCAAAGACAATTAGTGCAATTCCCAGAAAGTATTTCATTTAACGCTACTTCGATTTGGATCTACGGCGGGACTTCATAAACGAATAGGCGACGATAACCGCTGCGGCGACTAACAACCACTTGGTGATCTTTTTCCGGTCTTCGGTGGAAGTACCGAGAATAGAAGGTGTGGGGACTTGAGAGTTGTCGATTATGGGTTCGGGGGTCGTAGAGCCCGACAGACCCGGTTCGGTGACCTGGGCAGAGGCATCACTGAGTACTATGGCGCCCGTGCCCGCTTGACTTCCGGCGACGGAGCCGGTGGCGGTTGTCGTGGTGGTAGTGGTCGTCGTGGTGAAGCTATCACCAGTTGTACCGGAGGCGTTGTCCGAGCTATCTACCGCCCGAATGACGTAGTAATAATCCTTGCCGCAAACAGGAACACTGTTGACAATTTCTCCTTCGGTATTTGGAGAAATAGTTAATGAAGTGAGGACGGCACCTGCGTCGACGTGAATGTTCAAAGTGTCCGAACGGAAGAGCTGAACCTTGACTGTTTTCCCGTCGTCAGCAGTCTTGAACTTGATCTTGTAGTCGCAACTATTGAGCCTTTCCTTGGAATAGTTTGAGGGAGTACTTGGCCCGGAAGTGTTGTAATCGACCGTAACCTCACTACTGGGATTTTCTACGTATGAAGGTGAGTCTACCGAAGTGATCACCTTGAATTTATATATTCCATCGGCATTTAAGATACTATTGGTGACGCTACAGAAGTCGGTGTTGCCACCGGCAATCATGGTCTTGGTGACATCGAACTGAGAAAAACTTCCATCGGAGGGACCTTTCTTATAGCACTTGACTGTAATTTGACGTCCGGAAGTGACAGTGTCCAAAGCCACAAACGTAAGTTTAAAATTGTCTTGATTGGAAGGCGACTTTGGCTGACCCAGACGGATCGAAAAATCGAAAGCTAACGACATCTTTGGTAAAACCAAACCGATGAGCGCTAAAGCAGTGATGAGGGTAAGTTTTAGTTTCATGTTATTTAGATGTTCTTAGTAATTTAAGACCAAAGTAGAGGGAGATCAATGAGGCCAGAAGCCAAAGTTCGTTGGCTCCGGTGGCGGGCAGACTGGTGGAAGCGCCGAGCACTTGACCTTCAACTTTTTTCTCAACATCGTAGATTTCGGCCCTAGTCTGATCTTTGGTGACTGATACACTAGTTCCTACAAAATTGGTGTCGATAAAACCTTCAGTTTGAGCCAGAGCCCACACCTTTTCTTCTGATAAAGATGTTCCCACCGCCCAAGCAGAATCCGGGTAAGAGCCGGGCTGTTGATCGGAAGAAATATCGGCGGTGTAGAAAAGCTCAATCTTGTCACCCTTATGTACGTTACCCAGACTCCATGTGCCCGGAGAGCTATAAGTAGGTGCCGGGAAATCGCTAGAAACATCCAGATCGTTGATCACCACTTGGTAAGAGCCGGTACGGTAGACAAAGCCTTTGGGAAGTAGATCTTTGACGACCAGATTATTTACATCTGCGTCTAAAATATTGATAAGAATTCGGTAGCCTACTGAACCGCCGGGTGTCTTGTCCGAACTGGCATTGTTTGACTTGCTAATACGGATTTCCGGATTGGAGTAATTACCTATATAACAAGTAATGTCGTCCCCGGGATTAATATTTAGTCTTCTGGACGAGGTATACATCTCATCAACACCTTCGTCTATTGAGGGACAGAAGATGTTGGATTGGTGCCATTTTTCCTGCTGATTTTCGGAGAGATCGTACCAACCCGGCATAAGATCTTCAAAAGTGGTTTCGCCATTCTGACCGGTGGTTTGGGTATCCGCTATCGATTCTTCCTTTGCCAAATTTATTTCCCAGTCGGACAAAGTTACTTCGTTCTCATCTTTTTCGCCGTTTTGGTTATCGTCGCGGTATTTGACGACAGTCAATTTACCCAACTCGACATTGCCGAATTTGTAGACAGGCCCGGGGACGGCGTTCACTTCTTCTTCAAAGCCGTTGGAGTTTCCATCGGGCAAAGACATCGTGTGGCAGGATTCCGGGAATGTCTGTGACCAACCGGACTGTTGCTCCTCACAAACTTTGTAGCGACCGGGGAATAAATGTTCAAACCAATACCAGCCGTAGTGAGTGTCTCCATCGTCGGTGACCATGGATTTTATTGGGGTAGTGTTGAACCCTCGAAGTTCGGTGTTCCAATCGTAAAGATTAATGGTCCAGCCGGATAGTTTGGGTTCGTTAAAATCAACTTCTCCGTCAAAGTCATAGTCGCTCCATTTGTATCCATGAATCGTGCCATTCGGGGTGTTGTAGAAAGTACAAGTAGTGGTTACCCCATTACTGACGGTGACTCCATCCATACTGTCGGTATCATCGAAGGTTCCGTTACGGGTGCCGCAGGTGGCCGAGAAAAGATCATAACCCGGTTGGGTAGTTTCCACTATCGTGTACTGACCTGTTTTTAGATTCGAGAAGGTCGCGGTCCCAAGGGTGTTGGTGTATTGGGCGGCGGCATCGGTAGTGTCTTGGCCGGTTCCGTCAATATCGAATTGCCAGTTTCCTCCGGCTGATTGATCGCCTTCGGTTTCCAGATCGCCGTCGATATCAATTATCTTGTTGACTACGATGGTGCCGGTATTCCTCGTATTGGTGATGGTACAACTCACATCCTCGCCCTCATCCAAAGTAACGGTGCCTAATAATGCCGATGGGCATTTGGTATCACCGGTAATCGAGTCGAAGGAGTAGCCGGAAGGACCGTCCTCATCAAGAGAGTAGGCTTTGTTAGCATCGACAGATACCGTTTGACCTGAGGTGGTGTGATTTCCACCGATGTAAAGATCGAAGTCCTCAGCGGTGGCCGAGCCACCTTCAACTACTTTACTTAAGGTAATCGTGGGAGCAACATCGTCGTTCGTAATGGTGCAAGTGAGATCATCACCCTCATCCAAGGTGACAGTGCCACCCAATACTGCAGGACATTTGGTATCACCGGTGATCGAGACGAAGTCGTAGCCGTCCATTTGAGTTTCATTGATCGTATATGGAGTGTTGGCTAAGTAAGCATTCTCCGATCCGGAAAGTACGGAGGTTCCACCAACGGTGAGTTGGAAATCATCAGGTGAGGCATTGCCACCATTATCTTTTGTAACGATCTTAGTAACGGTAAGTTTTGGTGCAATGTCGTCGTTAGTGATCGTACAAGTTTTGGTTTCACCGAAGGCGATCGTTCCTCTACAATCCGCACCAAGGGATTTTCCGTATCCGGGGAAGGAATCTTCATCGACGGAATATGAACCCGCATCGAGAGTAATAGTGGTTCCGGTTTCTTCGCCGGGGAAAGAAGCATCACTCACATTGGTTCCGGTCACGTTCATGGTGAAGTTACCTGCGACACCATTACCATTATTGTCGTTAACCACGTGTTTGGTCACAATCAAAGTGGCAGCCTCTTGTTTGTTGGTTATATATATATCATGTGAGCCACCACTGGTAACAGTGACGGATCCACCGTTGGTAGTACTGACCCAAGAATATCCTGCGGGTTCAGTTCCTTCGGAAACGGTATAAGTACCGGGGATCAGGTTGTCATAAGTGGCTGTGGTGTTTTCGGAAATGGTTTTCGGGTTGGTGCCATCGAGATAAGCAGTAAATGAAGTGTTGTCGGTCGGGTCGGAGATCCCATCAGTTCCTAGCACATTCTTATGAACGACAATCGTTGCTTTCTGGAAATTACCGAAGTCGGCTGAAGCCGGAGTGTTACTATTTACGGTTCGTTGGCGACAATGAGTTCCGTTGTAGAGTGTGCCTGTTTTTGGATTGGTTTGGACCCAACCATCTTGAAGAGTCTCACAGACATAATAAGTGCCGGGAAGAAGGCTGGTAAATTTGTATTGACCGAGGGTCCAACTGGAGGTACCGGTAACTGCTGAAGAAAGTGGGGTACGAGAACTGTCTAGCAAGCTTACGGTCCAGCCGTCTAATCTGGGTTCGTCTGCGTCCTGATCTCCGTCACCATTGAGGTCATTAAATTTATAACCGGTAATAGAACCGTATTTTGTATTCGTAAAAGTACAGGTGATATTTTCGCCTGGTTCGTTTAGGGTTAAAGTGGCGGTCCGACCGGTAGGATCTGTAATGGCATCAACGTCGCCGGTACATCCCAAATCAGTTAGTTTCCATCCCGTGACAGTACCTTCAGTAATTGTGTAGGTGTTACTGCCAAGATCGGAAAAAGTAATACTGTTTGGGAGTGTAGCATTAGAATCATCGTCGAGAGTGAATGCTCCAAGTGTGCCGGAGAAAGAGAAGTTTTGGGCGTTATTTGGCTTGGCGTCTTTAATGATGGTGATGCTCCCTCTCATCTGGTTTCCAAAGTCAACACCGGTAACATCTGTACCGCTGACAGCAACAATGTCGGAAGGATTGTCTGAAGTTTGTGCCCAACCGGTTTGAATAACTTCTCTGACTCTATATGTGTCGGGGCCGCGATCCGTGAAGGAATAGTTTCCGGAAGAATCTGTGGTTGTCGAGGCTAGAACGACATCACTTGTGTTTAGAAGTTGGATAGTCCAGCCACTCAGACCGGTTTCGCCGGTATCTTTATCTCCGTCACCGTTTTGATCGTTGTATTTTTGGCCGGAAATGGAAATGTTTTTGAAGTTTGTGAAACTACCTGTGGTATCTTCGGTTCCCGAGTTGATAGTGACATCATAAGAGGTGCTTCCCGTAGGGGTCCATCCGGACGGGGTGTCTTCGGTAACCGTATAGTTGCCGGTATTCAGACCTAGGAATTGGAAGAAGCCTGTGGAGTCGGTAGTCGTGGATAGGGTCGCGGTACCTGTTAGATTGATGACCCAATTAACTATTCCAAGTCCTGTCGAGGCGTCATATTTGTAACCGGAAATGAGACCGGCTTTTTGTTTGTTTACTATATTGATGGTGGCGAAACCATTGGAATAAACAGTGACTGCACCGTCCTGACTGACCCAAAGATAGTTTGTTTCATCAGATTCAACTGCCCCATATGGTCCGCCGGGATTCACAGTAAACATAGCGGGGTATCCCTCGGAAAAATCTTTTGTTTCACCATTTAAGGTGACCGAGAAAATATTGGGGTCGGTAACGTCGGTAACACCGTTTGGAGCCAGAACGTCTTTGTAGACGGCGATAGTGGCTTTCTTTTGTTTGTTAATGACGGTAATGGTTTTTTGTTCTCCCGGATTGAGGTGGATTTGGTAACCGGGAATACCGGGAACGTAGTCTTCAGAAATGGAAACAAAGTCGTAATTTGCATCGTAACCTTCGGAAACAGTGTAATCACCTGCGTCAAGTGTGAAGACGGCGTTGTCCCCTTCTCCGAATGAGGAATCAGTTTGAGTGCTAGTGTTAAAAGAAAACTTGTGGGCATCATCGACCGCACCATTATCAGGATTTAGGACATCTTTAACTACCGTAAGTCTTGCCTGTTGATCGTTATTCGTTATGGTACAGACAGCTGATTGACCCAGCTCTAAAGTAATAGTGTTGCCATTCTGTGTTCCGGTACCGGTACAGACCCAATCACTAGCAGAGTATCCAGAAGGACCGGTTGATTCCGAAAGAGTGTAAGTTCCGGCTTGAAAAGTTGAGCCGCTGACCACATCGGTAGATCCTGCCGCACCTGCTCCGGATAGGGTTCCGGCCGTACCACCATCTGCAGTTAGTGTCCAAGCGGATTCGGGCGAAGTGCCTCCGTTATCATTAACAACAATTTTATTTAGTGTTAAGGAGGGGGCATCATCATTGTTGGTGATGGTACAGGATTTGACATCACCGACAGAAAGAGTAACTGAACCGCTTACGTCGCAATCTCCGGAAATTACTCCAGTGTATCCGGTGGAATCGGTTTCGCTAACGGTATACGTTCCCGCATTAAATCCATTTTGAGCACCGCTTTTGACGCTAGAGGAACCTACGAAAAGTGGAAAATCAGAGACCACTTTGGTCCCTCCATTGTCGTTAGTTACCACTTTTGTAACAGTCAGTTTTGGCTGCACATCATAATTGGTGATGGTACAGGTTTTGTTTTCACCAGGTAAAAGAGAAGTGCTTCCGGCGGCATTACAATCGCCCGTAAAATAGCCTCCCGTGTATCCGGATTGCTGTGTTTCAGTAAGAGTGTAAACTCGGTTGGCCAATAAAGTATTCGGAGTACCTGAAGTAACCGAGTTACCGTTTATAAAAAGCGGAAAATCGGCGGCCTCAAGATTTCCACCGTAATTATTGGTGACCACCTTGGTGAAAGTAAGTGTAGGAGCAATGTCGTCGTTGGTGATGGTACAGGTTTTATTCTGGCCAGCTGTAAGAGAAACATTGCCATTAGCATCACAATCTCCACTAATCGCTGATGTATATCCTGGGTCTGAGGTTTCGGATACTAGATGGCTACCCAAGGAAACTGTGTTGGCAGTGCCCGAGGTTGCCGAAACAGAATCGATGAATAGCGGGAAGTCGGAAACCGTTTTTGTTCCGCCGCTATCATTGGTAACAACTTTGGTAACTGTGAGATTGGCGTTTTGTAAGGCATTGTTGAAAGTACAAGATGCGTTAGTGGGAGTGGTTCCGGAAGCGATGACCGCAGTGGCGGTACCGTCGGCAAAGGTACAGTTTGTTCCGGTTCCGGAAGAGAAAGAATAAGTTCCCTGCGAAAAATCAATTTGGCTTTCGGCGATTGAGTGACTGCCATCGGGAACGACGTTGACAAAAGTGACTTGGCCACTGGAGTTCGTATTAATAGTAGTTATCCCGTCCAGAGCAAAAGAGAATTCGCCAGCCAATGCTGTGGATTCAAAAGATCCGTTTCCGTCCCGATCAATCATCTTGGTGACGGTAATCTCGGGAAGTTCAATAACTTGGTTGGCGGGGACAGGAACGTTTTGTGCTCCCTGCTGGGCAACATCTCCACCGCCAGGATTTAGGCGGCTATGTTGAGACGAACCGTTGCATTGACCAGCTTCATCAGAGAGTTTGAGAGTGTAATACACCGTGGCTTCTCCATTGGAAATTGAGCTGGAATTCAAGACGACAATCCATTCTCCGTTTGAAGTTCCAAAACTGTCGGCCGTCGGGCCGCTGGAATAAGTGATCGTCGGACTGGTACCGGAAACATTAACGATAGACCCTAATGAAAAATAGTTGTCGAAAAATAAACAAGTGCCATCATCACCAGTAAACCGAACTTGAATTTGACCAATGGTGGGGCTATCCTTCGTCTCTACATTGAAGCGGAAATTAATGTATTCTCCCTCCGAATATGTGGTGACATTTCCCCCAGCATATGATCCATCAGACATTTGTCCATCATGACTTTTGGCGGTAATTTTGGCTTCGTCGGTGAAGGTCATGGAGGCAACAATTTTGCCGGAGGAGTCGAGGGCGTCAACGGAGTAGTTTGGTCGATAGTGGCCGTCGAGTTGGTAAGCATAGGAAAGATTGCCGTTTTCGTCCGAAGTGACTTCAACTTTGAAGGAAACGTAGGGCATGTCGGATGACATGACGTGGAGAGTGTAAGTGGTATTAGGAAGGAAATTGGTGCCGGTAATGTAAGCAATTTCGGTTGGGAAATAGTCGGCTTTATCGGTAGTAAGAGTAGGTTGAGGTAAGAGGGCTTGGGAAAGTTGGGAGGAGACGGTAACAGATTCGGGAACGGAAGTAGAGTCGGAATTATTTATGGATTCCTGGTCGGAGCCAGGAATGACATTGGAATTTTGATTATCAGTTGGGGGGGCTTGAGAGTCGGTGTTTGAGGCAGGTTCGGGAGTCACTTCTGAGGTGGTGGTAGGGATTATCTCTATAGTAGGAGTGACTTCGATGGTTGGAGTGGGAGTTTCTTCCGGAGTGATCATAGGGGTCGGGTCCTGTGTCGGCATGGGGGTAACTTCTTCTGTAGGGGTTGGTGTGATCTCTTCGGTGGAAGTAGGTGTAGGGTCGACAGTGGGAGTAACCTCGGGAGTGATTTCCGGCGTCGGCGAGGGTTCCTCGGTGGGGGTCGGTGTTGGTTCAGCAGTAGGGGTAATTTCTTCGGTTGGTGTGGCAGAAGGAGTGGCGTCGTCGGCGTAGACAGGTGAAATCAAGAAGGGGGTAAATGTTTGTAAAACTAGATTGAACGTAAGAATAACAGAAAGGATCTTCTTCGACATCTTTTGTTTCATTATGATGCGATTGTTGCACGGATTATAAGCTGTGTCAATAGGGCTCAGAGATTTTTTGTGAGGACCACGTTTTCGGGGTGTAAGTATGAGGAATCGGTGTGACCAGAACCGAGAGACTCACCAACATTGATCAGACTGTCTTTGACGTCGACCCAAGAAGATTGTGGATTACTCCATATATATAGTGCGGCTGCACCGGAAACATGAGGTGTAGCCATACTGGTACCACTAATAGTGTTGTATCCCCCACCCTTCCAAGAGGAAAGAATCGAAACTCCTGGGGCACCGAGATCGACAATATTTGAATTGAAATTACTAAAAGAAGCAAAGGTATCGTCGTTACCATAATTGGTATTACCGCCAAATCCCCCAGATAAACCATCGGTGTCTACAAGCGCCGATACGGTGATGACTGCGTCATCATAGGCCGCTGGGACATGATTGGCCGCGTCATCTTTTTCATTGCCGGCGGCTACAACATAAGTAATGCCTGCATCTCTTGATCTACAAATGGCTTGATGAAGAGCGTCGCCATCGGTATTGCCACAGTTATTGTCGCTATTACCACTACCGCCAAGACTCATATTGGCTACTTGAATAGTGTTCTGATGATCTTTGACCTGTTGCGTGACCCAGTCGATACCACAAATGACGGAAGACCAAGAGCCATTTCCTCTTTTATCCAGTACTTTTACCGCGTAAAGATTGGCCTCGGGAGCGACACCGATCACTCCAAAAGCATTATCTCTGGCGGCGATAGTTCCGGCAACGTGGGTACCATGTCCGTTATCATCATTACCGGTAGAGGTTCTGTTCACACAAGTGACGTTTCCTTTAATATTTTCAATCAGATCGGGGTGTTTGAGATCGATGCCGGTATCGATGACGGCGACACCAATATTTGTTCCCAGATTGGCAGTGTTCCGGCCGATTCTCTTGATACCATTAGGGATAACTTGCGTAGGTTGGGGAACCGGAGAGGGAGTGGGTCTGCCTTGTGTATGTACATCGGCCGAGACAACCCTATCTACGCTGACAAATTTTACAGAAGGATCTTTTTTGATTTGTTCAAGCATGGCGTCCGGAATAGTCGCCGAAAAGCCTTTGATGGCATGACTGTAAGTGTGGGTCAAGCTCAGCCCGTATTTCTGAGCCATTTTGTTTGCATGTTCGTTGGGAGCGGAAACATTTTCGTTGAAAACTACTATATATGAATCGGGGGTATTTCCATCAGCTACCCCAGCGTGTCCCTGAGCTCTAACTATTAAAGTCATCGAACTGTTGATCAAAAGCCCAGACGCGAGTGATAGGACAAAATAAATTGCTTTCTTCATGAAAAAAGCTTAACCGAAAAGAGGACCTAGGTCAAATCGAGACTTTAGTTTGTTTAGAGGGAGTGATGCTGGGGGCAGAGGAATAGATGGGTTCGATGGGATTTTTTTGACCATTGACCTTGATACCGAGCGCAAATCCAAGAGCGTTGGCAATAGTGACGCCAATGCGGGTACCGGTGAAGGAGCCGGGGCCGGGATTGACCTCTACCTCAGTGATATCCTCCTGCTTGAGATTTTCTTTTTCCAGGCAAGAAAGGAAAAAGCCAAAAACATCTTGATTCCGAGGGGAGTCTACCTTGTTCACAAATTCTTTGTCGCCCAGGCGGATGAGAACTTGGGTGTTGTCGGTGGAGTCTAAATATAATTTCATATTTTAGATTGTATATTTTATATATATTAATTGCTTGAGGAATTTCCGTATACAAAAAACCCATCCTTGTGAGATGGGAAGTGATAGATTAACGAAATTCGAAATAGCCGGTGCAGAAAAGCCAATTGGTAGCTTGGGTACCAATCAGTTGTAATGGGGTGGAAAGGCTCTGACAGGCATTAACACCTTTCTTGGCTCCAACGGAAAAGATATTCATTTTCACTAATGTCTTGGTATACCGTGTGACTCCATTGAAGGTGATGCTAACAATTTGGAGTTTGCGGGTAGGCGCAGTGACAACCCTACTACCGTTGACAAGCGATATACGGATCCTGTCTGTCGTGGTGACAGTAAAAGGAACAGTAAATGAATAAGTCTTGGAGACAGTGCCGACGATAATTGTCTTGACATATCGAGTGCCAATACTTAACCGCATTTTGGTATCCGCAGTGGTTGCTCTGGCCTTTACAGTGATGACAGTCTTCGCGACAGTCGGTGTCGCTGTTGGAGTAAAGGTGGCAGTAATGGTCGGAGTTGCGGTGACGACCGGAGTGGGTGTGGGCACATTGAGCTGCTCAAGCCAAAGACCGGGCAAGGCGGAGAATTTCCAGACATTTGCGGCGGAAGTTTCGATGTAGGGCTGATTGTTTACCTCGACGAGGAAGTGAGTTGCCCCATCGGGAATTCTGGCCTGAAGGCCGTCGCCTGCGGTAACCCAAAGGCTAGTGGTAGTTACCTCAGTACCGTTTAGCACGTAGTGAAGATTAGGCTTGACTGTTTCGTGCCAATAAGTGACGTAGGTTTTGCCCCAAGAATCAAGCCAAACACGAATGGGTTTGCGGTTGATCCATCTACCATCGACAGATATGACACGCCATTCGGGGGTAGCCTGGTCCGTAATTAACGGGGCGGGACCTCGAGTAAGAACAAACGAATCGACATTCCGGGGAATAGTCAGCATCAGTCCGTCACCCGACTTGGTCCACCAAGCAGTTGTCTGATGCTCGGCGCTGTCGTTATACAGATAGTAGATGACCGGAACATCGGCCGGATCGACATTTGGATTTGCGTAATATACCTGAGTGTCATTGCCGGCATTCTTATAAATCCAAACTGTTTTTTCGCTCACCCAACGGCCACCGGAGTAGTTACCCCAATACCAAGATGCCCAATTGTCGATCTGTGGCTTTGGGCCACCTTCAATTTGAAAAGCAACGACATCGGCGGGCAGAATCATAAAGTAATTGGTGTGTCCATCTACTTCCTCTGACTGCCAGAGATCAGTCCTGATTTCCAATTCTTGTCCATAACGGCCCAAAGAAACCGGAAGCGGGGACCCCCAATAGTAGGTGATCTTGGTTTGGTCACTAGGCAAGATAATGACACTAACGATTTTTTTCGTCAGCCAATAATTGTTTTCGAACCACATACTAGTCGCGTATGTTTCAACTACCGGCTTGATCCAGCGATCTACTTTCATGGCCTCGTAGGTATCGGGAATGATGGCTTCGATCCCCGACCCATCAGACAGTTCGTACCAGAGATCCGACACGTATAGTTCCTGATTATTACCGGAAACGTAGTAACGGATTTGTGGTCTGGTGTGATCACCCTTGTATGTCAGGCGCACCTGACCCTGTTCATCGGACCAGACAGACAACTTCTTCCTCACCACCCAATGCGGATCACCGGCATCGGTGTACCATTCGTCGGCGTTAGAACTGTCGATAGTAGGGACAAAGCCTTGATCCACCAGAAAAGAGTCCACGTCGGCGGGAATAAGCGCTTCGATACCGTTCCCCACCGCGAACCAGCGAGTCCGAGTGACTTCCATGGGCTGACCGGAACGGGCGAGATAGAGATTGACCTTGTTGATGTCGCCATTGTTCACTGTGACGTGAGTCATGTCGCCGGCATCTTTCCAGACCCAAACATTGTAGGCCACTTGTTCGCAGTTTGAGCTGTTCGTGTCCCACCAGATGTTGATCCGGGCATCTCCGCCGGTGTTGTTGTGAATAATAGTGACGGGGACGTCCCCACTGAGATGTCTAGCCGGACAAGCCTTGTTGCCCGATTCACTGGACCAAACATCCATGATGTTGCTGTCGCCAAGAAAGATCTTGACGCCATCATCATGATCGGAATAGAAGACGTAGTCTCCTTCAGGGAAGTTTATAGTCTGTTTCCAGACGCTACCCCAAGTTTGATCGGAGTCTCCGCAAGCAGTGCCGCCCTGATAGGGATCGATGTGAAACCAAGTACCGGCGATATCTGTCTCGCAATAGACTTGAGACAGAGAGCAGTTTGGGCCACTGCAGAGATTGGGGTCGTGGTAATACCACACATGCCATTTCTGCTGTGGCTGACAAGGCGCACCGTTCTGATCGATAGAAAAATTCAGATGCGCTTGGCCACCGGTGTTTTTCCACAAGATAGACAGACTCGTCTGTCCCGACAAATAAATGCCTGGACAAGTGGTGTTGTTTTCCGAGCTGTTGAGAACATCCATCTTGGAGGAACCGTTCACCCAGACTTTGACACCATCGTCATGATCGGCGTGGATGTAGTAAGTGCCGGGAGATAGATTGACTGTTTGTTTGAAGAAGGTTCCCCACTGATCTCCACCGTTTCCAAACGCTTTTCCGTCGGAGAAGTTTAGATTGAAGTTTGTACCCGACACGGTCGTTTGGTAGAAAACAGAAGTTGGATTACAGTTTGGTGAGTCGTTACACTCGTTGATCGAGGAAAACGCCTTCACCGTCCAAGTGCCATTGCCTGTCGGAGGAGCCGTCGGGGTAACCGTCGGCCCACCAGGAGTCACAGTCGGCACAGGTGTGGGGGAACCTCCAAAATCTACTAGAGTACCATCACCTCCCATGTATGTTGTATCTAAACTACCCCAAGTTATGGCAAGACTATTCCGGGTAGGTGCGCGCCCAACAGAATGTGGAACACCACTATCCCAAAGGTTGGAACTGCTTAACCCGTTGAACTGAATTAACGGGTCTGGGGGAGCATTTGAACAATCGGCGCACCAACCCATTGGATCTGTAACAGACCGGTCATTAGGATTACTAACATCCCCAAACAGAAATGTTTTGAAGTGCAGGTGGATGCCCATTTTAGGATCAACATCATAATTACCTGTTGAGTTTCCCTGGTACGCTAAATGCTGCCCTGCAATCACACATGATCCCATCTGTACTTGAAATGAGCCTGATTTTAAGTGTGAATAGCTTGTCGAATATCCATTCAGATGGTCAATTTTTATTGTCCATCCAAGCCAAGGGTTTTTCTGTGCGTAAACGACTCTACCTGAAGCTGCGGCGAGTATTTTTTCTGAACTTCCTCCAGCAAGTGCCCAATCGTACCCGTCGTGGCCATCATAGAATAACTGGGAGTATTCATCAGTGACTGCTACGTATCCCAAGATAGAGCCAACTCCTTGAACCTTTGTCCCAGCAGGAGTCTGACATTTACCGTACGAGTTGTTGGCACCGAAACAGTATCCATAACCATCACCTCCAGTAGCTACCTTTGGTCGAGCTTCCTCGCCAGTCCAAACGTCAATTTTCATCGACCTATTACATTGACCAGTTGAACATGCATAATTAGGACTGTCGTGATCAAACACGGAAGTCATCTTGTTGTGCCAATCTCCACCAGAATTTGTATCCCAAGGGAGGTAAAGAAAGTGTGTGGCTGGTGCTGCCTGGCAAGTATCTTGAGAAGCCGGTGAGGCGACGACTGATTTTGGTCTTGTTAACAAAAACAGACATATAACCAAGACAAATAAAAACAAACAACAGTATTTCAGTTTTTCTTTCAAATGACACGCTCCTTCTTTTTTTGAACAGAATTTTAACGTACGACCTGTATTGTATTATTTTGATCTATATAAGTCAATATTAAGTTTCTCTGTTATAATGTGGATATATGGCAAAAAAGTACTGTTTCCTGAGCATGGTTGTTCTCCTTTTGACTGCGGTCTTTTGTTGGTACAAATTTTCCATTGCGCCCACAAAATCAGTAATAAACACGGGTGTTACCACTTCCCAATATCCTAACAACATCATTTACAGAAATAATCTTACCGAAACTGAAGATTATTTCTACTTTAATAACAATGCGGGATTTGCCATTTCTGGCGTTATCCCAAAAAACTGGCAAACAGATTACAAAGCACAGGAAGAAGATCCTTCTCTTTTGTTTATTTTTAGCATTACAAAGGGAGAATATAAAATCGAAATAGATCGTTACTCAAAAGGTATGGGGTGTATCTATCCGGATAGTTTAAAATTCACAAAACCAGGCAACTCCAAATTCCCCTACGAAGGAAAGGTGAAAAAGCTATATGAAGTTAAGAATATTTTTGGTTCGACTTACAGAATCGACGAGCCCATTCTACAAGACAACCGGTCAATTAGTGGTACCTGTTCGTCTCCAAATGGACACCCCGACTCATTCTTGTCTTCTGGTATACATATAACAACGCCTGCAAAACAAGACCCAAAGACCGTCATCGAAATCAAAAATATCATCGCAAAACTTTTACCGATTTTTAACTAGAAACACGATTAGGGCAGAAATGTTTGTAATTCAGACAAGACCAACTATATATCTCGATGTTTAGGGCAAGGACGGAAATATTGAAATTAAACTTTGATTCTTGTTGCAGAATATCCCGCTGAATTGAAAATAAATTTGGTTTGTAAAATGAGTGAAGAAAAAACTACTATCCGATATGAAATTTGCCAACTTTAGATTCTCGCTCCAGAAGGATGGCTGAAAGATTAACTTGGCGATGTTTGATGATTTATGATTCTTATTTCACGCTCGTTTTCGGTGGTGGCTTTGAGGAAGATATCGGTGCGATGCTTGGGGAGAATGTCTTGGAATTTTTCCGGCCATTCGATGACCAGGAGATTGGTGGGGTCGGACCAAATTTCCTCCACATCAAAGGCTTTGATTTCTTCGATCGAGTTCAGGCGGTAGAGGTCCAGATGATATAGAGTTTTGATGACAGGGTGTGAGTTCACAGGATACTGACGCATAATGATAAATGTCGGAGAAACAAGGCGGGAAATGCCAAAAAAATAGGCTAGTCCTTGGGTAAAGGTGGTCTTACCGGCGGCCAAACTGCCATAAAGGCAAAGAGTTGTTCCCTTTTCCAACCCGGAAGCGAGACGGCCGGCTATTTCTTGGGTTTCCTCGGTGGACGAACTAACAAATAGCTGTTCCATAGCTTAAGTTTGATAATAAGTATTGATGAAAAAATTAAACCAAGAGAGTCGATGCCGACATCACGAAGCCTACCGGTGCGAGTAGGAATAAATAATTGGTGGATCTCATCCGTAAAAGCAAAAATGAGCGAATACAAAAAGGCTTTTGCCGGGCTTTTCTCCCCTACCGCTCGAAACATGAGAAACATTAATATGGTGTATTCAAAAATATGAGCCAACTTTTTTGAGAAAAAATCTTCGGTGGCCGTTCCGTTTACCGGTAGATTTGCTTTCGAAGACATTAGAAAAATGAGAATCATCCAAAAAACGACTGGAGTGTATCTAAGAAAAAATTTCTTCATGTAGATATTCTAGCCGTTCCGGTGTCTAAAATACAGGACACCTCCGGAAATGGAGGAGATGATGACACCAAAAATAAAGGTGTACTTCAGGACGGAGTTGTTAGTGTTTGGTTCTAGGATAATAGTTGTTGGTTCGGAAGAAGGAGTGGAATTAAGCAGACCGGAAGAGGTCGAGGTGCCGAGAATGGAGGAAGGGGAGGAGGTCGGAGAGTTGTTCGTTACCGGTTGTTGGTTCGAAACCGTAGTAACGGTAGGAAAAGTGGATTGCCGCGTTACGCTCGCAATGACAGATGGGGTGGAGGTGGGTGTTTTTGTAGGAGTGGGAGTTTTGGTTGGCATAGAGGTAAGAGTGGGAGAGGGTGTGGGTGTGGGAATCGGGGTGGTTGTTTGAGTTGGAGTGATAGTGGGAGGTGCTTCTGTTGGGGTGGAAGTGGGATCAGTGGTGGGAGAAATATCGGATAAGGTAACTGTGAGAGAATCGGAGTAGTATCCCGAACTACTTTCCCCCGTATAGCGTTTTAGTTTGAGAAGATATTCTCCTGGACCGTCATATTTTGAGCTTTCAGAGTCCGGCCTTACTAATAGTTTTTGAACTGTACCGGTTTCCAGAACGGGAAAGTTTGTCTGTATAAATTCTTTTTCGGGGGAGGAAGTATATGGGAACCACTCCCCTTTTTGCCCCCAAGTGAATCCAAAATAACTGCTTTGTTCCGGCTTGGTGAACATGGCCTGAATAAAATACGACGAGCCGGTCGCAGCTCCTGTTATCTGGGCATCTACTGAGTAATAATCGTTTACTTTTTCAAAATTGGAAAGATGAAAATCTATGGCCGAAAAACAAGACGAAGGAAATACAGAGGATAGCAGAAAAAGAAACAACACGGGCAGGATTTGTTTCACTTAATACCAATATAACAGAAGAAGGGTATATAAAGAAAAGAACCCCTTGCGGGGCCTTTTCTCGATTTACTATTGCTAGTATCTCTGATCGAAAACTTGCGTTCTCGACTATTTATGATTGTAAGTCACGATGAAACCAATGTCAACAGGTAAATTTAAAAAGAAAATGAGATCAACCTAGTCACGTAACAGAAGTTACGCGATACGGGCTGATCTCAAAATAATATTATCACTCGATGGCGAAAAAGCCAAATTCTTCAAATTCCGGGAGATATTTTAGATCAATGATGACACATTGATCCCGATCTCCTTCGCATTAGCTTAATTATTCTGCTCAGAAATAGTTGACGTGGAGGTAGAAGGTGTCGTTGGAATCGTCTGCGTGTTTGACATGAACATATTTGAGGGTACCACCGCCACAGGGGATTGATCCCCGATAGAGCTGACCCTTACGAACGGCCTTCACCGAATAATTGGAGGTATTGACCATATCGATACCCGTGTGTACGTCCCCAACATAACGCCTGGAAAAGGCGGTGTGTCCGTAACCCTGAGTAATTCTGATCTGATCATCCAACGGCCATTCCCAGCTGCCGGTAAGCGAAATAGGCCCATCGGGAGAATTGTCCCAAAGTAAATTATCTTTTGGCTTTAAGAAACCGGCGGGACTTTGGTGAGATCCATCTTTGACAACCTCAAAATGCAGATGGCCCCCGGTAGAGCAAGCCGATGATCCGGAAATAACGTTGGCAATTTTTTCGTTGGCAGAGACGTCTCGAACCAAAGACTCGGAACCCTTACCGGCAATAATACTTTCGATGGCTTCCAGTTCGGCACGAACCTTAGCCAATAAGGATTGGTATTTTTTTTCGTCATTCTGAGTCATGACCAAGAGACTTTGTTTTTCTTGCTGTTGGGATGATAAAGTTTTCTTTTGTGCCTCCATTTTTGCTTTTAACTTTTCGATTTCTTGTTGTTTGGTAACCTTCGTTTGCTTCCGGAGATCATAATCTTTCCGGGAGTTTTCCAGTTCGGTCAAGATCAATTGGTCTTTGGCTTTGAGAGAGTTGAGATATTTAAATTTCGTTAGATAGTCACCCATTGAGCCGGAAGAAAAAATAAGGTCTATGGAGGTAACTCGAGATCGACGATAACTTTCCTTGACTCTGGCAAGATATATTTTGGTTAATTCGGACATTGACTGTTTGACAGTATCCAAAACGCCGCTCAAAACAGTGATATCTTTTTCCAAAGAAGAGATTTGGGAAATCGTCTGATTGATTTGGGCTTGGGCTAAGTTGATCTTGGCATTGACGGAAGCGATGGCTTGTTTGAGAGTGCTTATTTGGTTCTTGGTAGAGTTTAAAATATCTTGACAGGCTCTTTCTATGCCCTGATATTCTTCTACCGACATGCCCTGATGAGTATCAATACAGTCATAAGCAACGACGCTCCAGGTGAAGGATAAGTAGACCGTAATAGATATAAAGGCAATGACCAGAAAAGCTTTCATCTTGATCTCTTTACAAATCTAGCGGCGGCGAAAAGGCTAGAGGTGAGAGACAGGATTAAACCAAAGGCTAATAAACCAATTAATAGGAAAAGGTAGATCCAGAAGGGTATGGGGAAAGAAATAACTCCTCCGAGTCTGGGCGCCAGAAATGGGGTGGAATACAGAAGGGCAATGAAACTAAAAATCCAGCCAAAGAGAGCCCCGGATAAACCGTAAATAATCGATTCGGTGATATAAGGCTTGATGATATAAAGGTTCTGTGCGCCCAAAAGTTTGAGAGTGCTGATCTCGGTACGTCGGCCGGAAATTTTCATGGAAATAATGATCATGATCGTCAGAATACAAACCACGGTGAGAGCGATGATGAGTACCAAACCTGCACCTCGAATAGCGTTGGTCCATTTGGTGAGCTCGGAGATAACGTCCTGAGGGAAATCAATTTCTTTCTTACCTTGAGGAGTGGTACTGACGATGTCCGATTTTTCCAATATGGAAACGATAGTATTGAAAACACCAGGGTCCGAAGCCGTAATCTCTACACTGGCCGGAAGTATGTCTGCGGTGACTATGCCCCAGTCCGTGACGGTTCCCAACAATACGGGGTCATTACCGACACTTTTTTTGTAAATCTCCAATGCATCTTGCTTACTAATATAGATGGCGTTTTTTACTCCTTGAGTTGTGGTCATGGTGCTAATGAGACCGGCGACCTGATCCGTAGTATGGCCGTCTTTTAGGTAGGCAATAATCTGAGGCTTGGTTTCAAAATTAAGCAGAATGGCGTGAGAGGCAAGGGTGACGAGACTGAAAATCCCAACAACAAAAAGGGTTAAGCTGATGATAAATACGGCAGACAAGGCTTGAAATGGTGAACGACGGATATTTTTTAGAGCGGTGTTCATGATGAATTAGATGTTGTTTTGTGTTTTTTCTCAAAATGAGTCTTGATTGGGGGTTTGCCCTCCTTGCCGGCGGGCAAGCCATCGACGTCTGAAATTATCTTACCCTTTTCTAGATGAATATTCCGATCCGGATTCAAACCAATCAAGGTAACGTCATGGGTAGCTAGGATAACAGTGGTACCATCGTCGTTAATTTTTTGCAAAAGTTTAAAAATTTCAATCGAGGTGTCTTTATCCAAATTGCCTGTTGGTTCATCTGCGAAGAGAATCGCTGGCTCGCAGGCGATAGCTCTAGCTATGGCGGCGCGCTGGACTTCACCACCGGATAATTGACCGGGGAACAGATCCCCTTTTCCGGGTATGCCTACCATATCCAAAAGTCTAATAATTTTTTCCCCAATTTTTTTTCTGTTGTAGCCTCCTATTTCCAAGGCGATGGCAATATTTTCACCAACTGTTTTATCCGGAATAATTTTGTAATCTTGAAAAACGAAACCCACCTTTCTTCTAATTAGAGAAATATTATTGGGTTTAATCTTGGAAAGATCCTCACCGTCAATTACAATTTTTCCTTTGGTGGGACTTAGATCATGAATCAATAAGCGACCGAGAGTTGTTTTCCCGGCACCTGATCTGCCGGTGATAATAACAAATTCTCCCGGGGAAACGGAAAAGTTTATATCATCCAGCACAACATCACCATTTGGATATGACTTGGTTACATGAGAAAAATCAATCAATTTATTTATACCTAATTTATATATATCCCCGCGTTCCCACCAAAAGCGGAAAGACGCGCGAGGAGGACAAGAACGTCATTTTGGTAATGGCATGTTCAGATTTTCGACTTTGACGCGTCCTACGTCCATAAGCCAGCCAGCTTTTTGACCTTTGAATGTTTCTCCCCAGACGGTGACTTGGTGACCAATGAGAGTATCTAAGTCGATCACAGAACTGGTCATGTAAACAGTTTGAGATAAACCACCAGGACGAACCAGCCTGTGAGTGCCTTCTCCGTTGAGACCGCCTTTGTCCAGCACGCCGGTAGCGGTAGTGTTGAAGGCTTTTTCGTCTGCGGAACCATAGATATCTCCAACTTTGACGCCGGTAACCGGAACTTCGGCTTGGATGTTTTTCAAATCACCAGAAGCTCTCCCGGCCGACTTACCGCCAAGAGAAGTTTTTAGGAAAGCACCGGTATAAAAACCGGCAACGGCTACAATGATATAAGTGACTACAGTAAGAATGTTTGTTTTGGAGATCATGCTCGTGTTAATAATTTTTGGTTGATAGACAGGAACTTCATTAGCCTTAGGAGTAACAGGGTCCGTTCTATCAAGATCGATTGTCTTTATTTCCATGACTTATCTTATCAAATTAATTGGAACTATTAATATAGATTGCCGCGCTACGGTCGCAATGACGGACTCTATGAGGCAAAGTACTTTAGTTCTGACTCGATAAAGCCATCCAAATTACCGTCGAGAACGGAGTCCGGATTGGTTTCTTCATACTCAGTGCGTAAATCTTTGACCAGCTTGTAAGGATGAAGGACGTATGAACGAATCTGGTGCCCCCAACTGGCGATCGTGGCACTACCCTTAATTTTATTTAACTCTTCCTGTCTCTTGGCTTCCTGAATCTCCCAGAGTTTCGACTTGAGGATTTGCATGGCAATTTTTCTATTCGCGTCCTGATAACGCTGAGTCTGGCACTCGACGACGATGCCTGAAGGAAGATGCTTAATGCGAACAGCCGTACTGACTTTATTAACATTTTGACCTCCTGCACCACTGGAACGGCTGGCCTCAAACTCAATATCTTCGTCACGGATTTCCACCTCGGCTTCTTCGGGGAGAAGGGGTGTGACATCGACGCCGGCAAACGAGGTCTGTCGCAGTTTGTCGGCATTGAAGGGAGATTGTCGGACCAACCGATGAGTTCCTTTTTCATTTTTCAAATAACCGTAGGAAAAACGGCCGTGCACAATATAGGTAACAGATTTAATCCCGACTTCTTCGCCGGGCGAGTACTCAACCGTTTCATAACTCCAACCTCTCTTCTCAAAAAATCGGGTATACATCCGGCTAAGCATGCTCGCCCAGTCCATGGCTTCGGTACCTCCCTGGCCGGCTTTGACGGAAAAAACGGCCTCCGAAGAATCGTAGGTACCGGAAAGAAAGGTAAGGAGTTCGGTCTTTTCGACGCTTCTCTGTAAAGTTTCGTAGAGAATCTTGATGTCTCTATTCAAACTTTCGTCCTCCGAGATTTTCGACATTTCCAGAAGTTCCTCCAGACTTTGCAGGTCGGCCATGAGCCGTTCGGTTGATTCGATGGAGTCGCGAACACCAGCCATACGAGACATAACGTCCTTGGCGTAAGCTTCATCCGTCCAAAGGCCCGGCTGCCCCGACTCAACAGTCAGTTTTTCCAGATCCAGACGGAGAGCCGGTAAGTTTAGCTTATCGACGATGTCCTTGGCTCTATTTTTGAGGCTGGTTAGATCGATCTGAGAATCTGAGATCATTAAGATATTCTATCTCATGTTCCGTTTATATATATTTTATAAAATCCGCTGTTGGCTTTTCCGATTAGAATTGGATAAAATAAACTAATGAAGTTCGTGAAACGTTTTTGGTGGATTTTTTTGATTGGCCTGTTGGCAGGTGGCGGATTTATGCTATGGAGAAACGTCCAAGCGAGTGAGCTGAAATCTAGAACTTACACTGTAAAAAAACATGATCTAACCGAAACACTTTCGCTGTCCGGTGAAGTAGATGCCAAAGAAAAGGCAGATGTCAAATTTCAAACTTCCGGACTGTTAACTTGGGTGAGTGTGAAAGAAGGAGACACGGTCAAAAAATATCAGGCTCTGGCTTCGCTGGACAAAAGAGAACTGACCAATAGCCTTAATCAGTATATGAATCTTTTCCTGAAAGAAAGATGGGACTTTGAGCAGGGAGTGGATGACAACAAAGACTGGCAGACAAAGGGAATGACGGATGCGGCCAGGGACGCGGTCAAAAGAACGCTCGATAAAAACCAGTTTGACCTGAACAATGCCGTGCTGGCCTTTGAAGCGAAAAACCTGGCAATCAAATTCGCCACCATCTTCGCCCCGTTCGCCGGTATCGTGACAAAAGTCGATGTCCCACAACCGGGAACCAATATTACCCCCGCCGGCGCCGTCTTTAGTGTTGTAAATCCGGCCAGTCTCTACTTCTCGGCTACTGCAGATCAGACTGAAGTCCCCGCTCTCCAAGTAGGAATGACAGGAACTATTGTGCTGGATTCCTTTCCGGAGCAGGAATTCATCGCCACAGTCGAAAGAGTTGGCTTTGTACCAAAGGAAGGAGAGTCCGGGACTGTTTACGAACTGATTATCAATTTTGACCCGGAAGAATCTCAAGAAGCTATCAAAATGGGTATGACGGGTGACCTTAACTTTGTTTTGAAAGAAAATAAAGGTGTCTTGGCTATTCCCGAAGCCTATGTCCAAAAGCAAGACGGCCGTTTGTTTGTGACGAAAATAATTCAGGGCAGACAGGAAAATGTCAGTATCGTTGAAGGTGACACGGTTGAAGGAATGGTGGAAATAAAGGAAGGACTAAATGAAAACGACGTCATCTATAATCAGCCTTAAAAATGTTTTTAAAGAGTATCTGCTGGGGGATGGCTCGGTATTTGTGGCTCTGAAGAATATTAATTTCGAAATTCACCAAGGAGAGTTCTCTGCCATTATCGGGCCTTCAGGCTCCGGCAAATCGACATTGATGCACGTGGTGGGACTGCTGGATAAACCCAGCCGTGGTGAGATTATCATAAACGGAAAAGATGTGGCCAAAATGAATGATAATCAGACATCCGTTCTAAGGAATTCCTATGTCGGTTTTGTTTTTCAGCAGTTTAATTTATTAAACAAGCTGACAATCAAAGAAAATATTCTGCTACCTGCAACCTATTGCAAAGAAAAGCTTGATTTCGATGCCGATCAAAGAGCGGAAATGCTGATGGAGAAATTTGGAATAATCTCCAAGAAAGATTCCTTTCCAAATAAAATATCCGGCGGACAACAACAGAGAGTGGCGGTCGCGAGAGCTCTTCTCATGAAACCCCAACTGATATTGGCCGACGAACCTACGGGAAATTTGGACCACAAAACCGGTAACGAGATAATAGATCTCTTTGAAGAATTGAATAAGTCCGAAAATATCACTATCGTCATGGTGACTCATGAAATGGAAATTGCCGAAAGAACCAGAAGACAGATTCGGATTTTGGACGGTGAAATTGTAAATGACAATAAATGAAAATAACCACCGAAATATCATTATTACTTAAGTCGGCGTGGGGGGATTTTCGGCGGGATAAAGTCAGGACCGCCCTTACGTCTCTCGGAATAACGATTGGTGTACTTTCTGTAGTGCTGCTCATTGCATTGGGATTGGGATTAAAAAATTATATTGAGCAGACGTTTGAGAGCCTGGGTGCCAACTTGGTAATGGTGATGCCCGGATCGGGCATAAGCAGTAATGGTCCGGCCGGTATGGTGGGTGGAGGAGCCGAATTTGACGAAAAAGATGTCAGAGATGTGCGGAACATCCCTAATTTGAAGTATGTAGTCCCCGTTTATTTCCGTTCTATTGCTATCTCAAGCGCCGATGCGGAAAAGATCGGTTATCTCATGGGGGTAAATGAGGAACTCTTCCCGTTAATGGATGTAAAAACAGTGACAGGAGAGCTTTGGGGAAAAACAGATGTGGGCAAAAAGGCCAAAGTGGCAGTACTGGGTTACACCATTGCGGACGATCTGTTCGAAAGACCGGAGGATGCCCTTGGTAAGACTATCCGAGTAGAAAGTCTCAGGCTAAAAGTGGTTGGAATAGTGGAAAAAACAGGAGATAGAGAAACAGATCGCTCAGCCATGATTCCATACACCGCCACCTTTGGATCGCTTAATCCCAAGAAGACTTTTTGGGCGGTTTATCTCGGAGTGCCCGATGAAGAGATGGTGTCGGGAGTAAAAGGAGAAGCCGAGAGAATTCTTCTCAAGCGCTATGATAAGGATGAATTCTCCGTGACCGAACAGTCCGAGATCCTAAAAACCGTTAACCAGATATTTGGAATAATAAATCTGATTTTGATCGCCATTGGATCCATCTCTCTCTTGGTTGGGGGTGTGGGAATAATGAATATCATGTATGCAACCGTAACCGAACGAACCAGAGAGGTGGGTATCAGACGGGCGCTGGGGGCCACGAAAAGGGACATTTTGCTTCAATTCCTAACCGAGTCGGTAGTCCTCTCGGTTTTTGGAGGTCTCATTGGCCTTCTTTTGGCTGCCTTAATCGTGGTGATTGTCAGAATTTGGTTTCCCGTTGCCTTGAATCTACTCGCAGTTGTTTTGGCCATTGGTGTCTCCAGCGCCATTGGAATTTTCTTTGGCGTTTTCCCGGCCAAGAAGGCAGCCGACCTCTCCCCCATGGAAGCGATCAGGTATGAATAGTCTGTAGTACAATACTTGCCATGTCTGAAGTTGTGAAATGGACGCCAGATGAGGTCCTGAGAGCATCAGGAGAAACAGCACCGTTTCGTTATCAACCATCGTTTCCGGCCAGATTTTTGGTCGAAAATGGATTGATTGAAGGAAGAGTTTTTGATTGGGGATGTGGACATGGATATGATGTCGAATATTTTATAAAAAATGGAATTGAAGCGGTCGGCTGGGACCCTGTCCATTGTCCAGAAAACCCACCAGAAATATATCCTCAGGGTTTTCTTAATTGGATACATTGCGCTTTTGTACTCAACACTTTACCGGAAGCAAAACAAAGAATCAAAATACTGGCTCAAATACATGAAATGCTACCAGAAAATGGACATGTGGTATTAACCTTAAGATCACGTCAGGAGTTAAAACGAGAGATCAAACAGACATGGTCCATTGTCAATGACGGATATGTAACCAGTAAGGGCACGTTCCAAAAGGGTTTCTCTTCAAGTGAAGCCGTTGAGTTACTTGAGCCTTTGTTTGCCGAAATAACTGTGATAAAAGCAAATCCGGTAATGGTGATTGCTAGGAAGTAAGACCTTTGGCGATCATAATATTGGCGAGGTTGGGGCCTTGTTTGTTTTCACCCGGGACTTCGAGGATGAGCGGAAGATGGGATAGTTCTTTTTGGTTTACTAGTGTCCTGAGACCCTCGAGACCAATTTTCCCTTCGCCAATATTGGCATGGAGATCACGATGGGAATCCAAGTCGGACGCGCAGTCGTTGAGGTGAAGACAGACTATTTTTTCCAACAAACCGGAGTCCTTGAGGGATTGCGTAAGTTTTTTGATCGATAGGTCTGTCCGAATATCTATTCCGGAAGCAAATAGATGAGCGGTGTCCAAACAGATTTTGAGTCTGGGGTCGTCGATATGGGTGATTAAATATGAAAGCTCTGTCAAAGAACCGATTTTGCCGTTTTGGCCGGCGGCGTTTTCCAGAATTAGATCACAATCTTGAGTTTCTCCCAGTATCCTTTGAATGACGGCTACCAGCTGATCTTTGACCGAGGCAAAGCCCGCTCCCATATGAGAGCCAATGTGGACGATGACCCCAGCCGAAGAAATACGGGCGCCATTTTGGATATCGATTACTAGGGAGGCAATTGATTTTTCAAGCAACTCGATATTTTGGGAGGCAAGATTCACCAGATATAAAGCATGAATAAAGACCGGTCCGAAATTATTTTGCTTCATTCCCGATAAAAATGTTTTTACTTCCGCGTCCGGAAAGGGCTTACGAAACCAAAGTCGAGGAGAGCCGGCAAAAATCTGTAAACAGTTGCCTCCTATCTTAACGGTATTTTCGATGGCATGAGGCAGGCCTCCGGAAATAGAAACATGGCCGCCAATGTAACGCATCTACTCCTCAATAATATTTATTGCCGAAATGACAACGTCCTTAAGCGGACGGTCATCCGAATTAACGGGGGTAGTTGCGATTTTGTCAAGGACAGCCAGACTCGCGGTGTCGGAGGCATCTATTCGTCCAAAAATTGTGTACAACTTGGGTAATGGGTAATCTTTGTGAACAATAAAGAATTGGCTGCCGTTTGTATTGGGACCGGCATTGGCCATGGCTAGTGTCCCTCTCAAATATTCATCGGTCACAGGTTCGTCGGCAAAACGGTAACCAGGATCACCTCTGCCGGTGCCGAGAGGATCTCCACCCTGGATCATAAAGTCCTTAATGACCCGGTGAAAAATTACATTTTGGTAAAGAGGTCTGGTGACTTTCTGTCCGGTTTTGGGGTCGGTCCATTCTTTGGTACCCTTTGCCAGACCGACGAAATTTTCGACGGTTTTAGGTGCTTTGTCCGGAAAAAGAATTACTTTTATATTTCCTTCGGAGGTTTTGATAACGGCGGTCGCTTTGGAAACTTTGGCTGAAGGTGTAGACATGGTTGTAGGTGTTAATTCGGGAGTATTAATAATGGTCGGTGACGGGGTGATGATAGAAATTTTTGGATCCGTTAACTGAATTGACGTCGGTGACGGCTTTGTCCAAGGGATTAGCTGACAACCAGAAAGAAAAATTGCGAATAATAAAAGCGTAAGTTTCTTCGTGGTGGTCATCATCTGTCTATGATAACATGAGATTAGTATGCAGATGCCTATCGTGGTCGGTGTGATATTAGCCATAATATTTTTGGTCGCTTTTTCGGAGTGGTTCTACCACATGGTGGCGGGCTGGGGAGAGATAGTGATCGACGACGTCTATTTCAAATATAGAATTGCCGGAGTGACTCTTTTTTCGTTCGTAATAATCAGCATGACTTTCTTTGGAATGGCAATAGTAACGGAGTGTCCAAACGAACAAAGAGAAGGCCCGTTTGCCGGGCTGAGGTGTGAGGAATACCTGAAGATAAAAGCAGGAACCGAAAAGTTATTTCCTCAGAAGCCTGAAGAGGCGGAAACCGTACCATATTAGTTCTGCCTTCTGACTAGAAGTTTTTCGAGTCCCCTGAGAGCCCGGTCTACCCACTTCTCCAGAAAAAAACGATTATCTTTTTTATGGGCCGGATGACCGTATACCTGCCTGCCGGCAGGCATGGCAGGATTCCACCATGCTGAAGTAATGATCCAATCACTTCCCTGACGTTTGACTGCGGCCACAATTTTGTAACCCTGAATAACTTTAATGTGTTTGTTGGAATTTGTGGTCGAGCTGCCTTGAACTTCGTCCGGGAAGCGGACGGCTTTATCTACCCAGTCCGGATTTAAACCACGCTGCCTGATCCTCTCTCGTAGATGCGTAGTCCAGATGACTTTTGCCATTCTCTATTTTACTAGCTTAACCAAATCAGGATCTTCCGACAGAGGATTGACCGGAGTCGCCGGAGGCAACTCTACCTGAACTGAAGGAGCTTCTGATGGGACGGAAGGAGCGGGTGTTGAAAGATCCGGAAGTGAAGGTAGTGCCTGCGGGATTACGTCGACAAGATGAGTGACTGCCGGTGTGACAGAGAGGGTGGGTGTGTCACTTATTGGTTTTAAAACTTGAGGAGGAGAATCAGCAAAAGAAGTACCTGTGGTAGCAACGGGGGTAATATCTTCGATCTTTGGTGGATGAACATCCGCAGAAGGAGAAGCGCCAGGAGTTATATCAATGACACCGGGAGGGATGGGAGGTCCAGAAAGTGGAGTGGCTTGTGGAGTTCCTGTCTGAGGAGTAATCATGTCCGGATTAATATCCAGAGTTATTTGAGACGAGTTTGTGTCATCCATATTTGTTGAGTTATTGATATTTTTAATTCCAATATCCGGTAGGAGTGTTCCAGGAGTTAAGTTTATAACATATTCTATGACAGATGCGACTTCACTCGGGTCCAGAGCCTGACTCAAATTTCTTTTTGCTCCTTGTTTTTCAAAAAGACCTGTTTTTAGTAACCCAGGATAAATACCCGTAACACCGATATTGTCTTCCGATAAGTCTACTTGCAGACATTTGGTAAAACCGGTAATGGCCCATTTGGAGGCGGTATAGATACTCCGGTTACTTTTTGCATTAAGTCCATCTTGAGATATGATGTTGATGATCCTACCACTGCCGAGAGATTTCATTGAAGGCAAAACTGCTTTGGTTAAAAAGATGGTTCCAAGTGTATTCACATTTAGTACCTCTTGGATTTTTTTCGGGTCATTTTCCTCCAATTTTCCCTCGACCCAAATTCCGGCATTGTTTATCAAAACATCGATTTTTTTGTATTTTCCCAGGACTATTTCAACGGCTGCTCTTAACGAAGAATAGTCGGATACATCCGCAACGACAAAATCACAATTGATTTCTTTTGACACGGCCTCTAACTTTTCCTGATTGCGAGAAAGAATTATTACTTGGTGGTTTGGAGAGAGTTTGGCGGCAATTGACTTCCCCAATCCGTCACTTCCACCTGAGATGAGAACAACTTTTGACATAATTAAAATGTTTGAATTGGTTGAGGAGGTAAGGGCTGTCGCGGAGGTAGAATCACCGGTGCCCGCCTTCTCTTGGTATCTATAAAGCTAGAAATTCCCAGAACAATTATCATCATAATCGAAAAGGTCATCAGACCACCGGATACATTGATATACAATCTTCTTTGAGCTCTGGTTAGCTTTGGTGTTTTATCTTCGACAGTACCAATCTTTGACGAAACCTCTTTGATATATTGCTGTACCGTAGGATGTTCCGGGTAAGCTGAAGATACCTTCTCAAAATCTGTTTTTGCATACCTGAAGTAAGAAATCCCGTAGTTGTTTAAACCACTTTTCCAGGTGTCGTAAGTGCTTCCAATCTCTTCCGTGACATTGTTTTTTGCCATAAGATCCTTGAGATCGGCTATGTCCCTGAGAAAGTTATAATTTCCTCCGCCCTCTTCCGGAGTAAGACCATAAGTGGCTAGCCCCACAACCTTCCCTTCCGATGATACAGCCGGACCGCCACTGTTACCGTGATTAATTGAAGCATCGGTTTGGATTAAGTTTTTCTTATTTCCCTTAGACTGTTTGAAAGCACTAACAACCCCTTTGGTGAAAGTCGGCTCCGCATTGGCCGAAGTATCCAGTAGCATACTATTGCTTCCCATGGCAACTCCGGGGAAGCCAACAAGTAATATATTTGAACCAACGCTAATATCATCTATTTTACCTAGTGGGAGAGCCGGGTAGTCTGTCCCGTTTATCTTGAGCAGGGCAACATCCGAACTGGTAAAACCAAGCACCGGGTCCGGATCGGCATAATCTGCGGCAACGAAAGTTGCGGTTACAATATCGGTTCCTGTACTGACTCCGGTTTTGGAAATCTGGATTGGAGTATTTCCCAACTGAACAAAATATTTATTTACCGAATTGTCTAATTTTATGAAATTTTTCTTATACATATCCCCCACCAAGGCGGCCATTTGGTATATGGTCTCCTTGCTCGAATGAGCCTCTTTTATTTTTGCTTCCAGAAGGGATCGCTCAACGGGTGCGCCGGTAGTAACGGTAAAATAAGCCTGAAGAGAGTCTATCAGCAAATTATCTAGCCCCCCGGTAATGACACCGTAAAAAAGCGATGTCTCCGGAAGATTGCTGACTACGTGACCATTCGTGGCAATATAGCCATCCTTATTGACAAAGAAACCGCTGCCTGATTGAGCCAAACAAAAAGGGTAAACAACATTGTCTAATTTTGCCTGTGTACAATAATTATTTAATATCATTACCACCGAAGGTCTAACTGACGCGGCCAGCCTGGCTGAATCATCCGGGGTAGAAGATCCTCTCACTTCACCCACACTTACTCCGAAGACAACTTCCGAGACGAGATCTGATACGTCACTTCGTGATGAAATCTCAGGCATCACAGCAAGAAGATTAATCCCCTCAGTACTGGTCCAAACGTCAATAATTTTTTCGTCCCCAAAAAATTTGTATGAATAACTTTTTATAGCCCAGCCTTCTACCATCGACTTTGGGCTAATAAGAGGCTTTGGATTGGTAAAATCGGGACCAAGGATTTGTTGGAGCTTGGTGGAATTAATACTATCAGGGACTATCCTGACGGTCACCGGTTGATATTGGTGATAAAAAACAGGGGCATCTTTTTGCGGCGGGAGCCAAAGAGAAGAGTCGTATTTGATTTTTGCGGGTATGTTCTGGGACTGTCCGTCCCAAACGGAGTCATTTGGCAAAAAAGACCCCTCCGGTAAAGTGGGAAGAAGACTACTTACCAAACCGAGGTCTGCTCGACTGGACAGATCTTTCTGATCATCCAATACCAACAGAGCCAAGCCAATGGTCGAGAGAAAAAATGTCAAAATGAATAAACCGATGAACCCCCTTTTTTGAATCATACTTTCAGTATACTTGGTATCCCTATTCTTGGGAAAGATGGCTTATTAAAAATTGAGAGTAGATGTTACGGTGGGAGAAACAACCTTGATTGAGGAAGTTGAGGAGGCTTCAGGAGAGGAAGTGGCCGACGGCGGGGTCGAAAAAATATCAGGTGGTGAAACAGTCGGGGTAAGCAAAAGCTCCGGAAAATCATAAACCTTTTCTGCTTTTTCCGGACCGGTCCAATAAGTGGCGATAGCGATCCAGAGGAGGGCAATAAGTAATAAAACAAGCCAAATTATTTTTCTCATAATAAAAGTATACTGTGAGTAGGTCTAATCAGATTATTCGAAATCCGATTCTTTGGAGCTCACACTAACCCCACCGGTTAAGGATATTAGTTCGTCAACCTGAACTTCGCTCAATAACACCTGCTCCGCTTTGGATAACTCCATATCAAAAAGAGAAAAGCCTCCATTTATTCCCCGTCTGGACATTTCACTTCTGATATCATCCTCCAACTTTTCAGTGTCCCAGTCAGATTCCCGATCGTTAAGAAGATAACCAGCCGGATACCAAGCTAGAACGCCTTTTTGGGAATTCATGATGACATATGATCGTGCATGGTCTAGAGTCAAAACCATACGATCCGGCCTAGCAGGTAACTTCGGTAATTCTTTGCCCGAGTTCAACAGCTCTTGACCAGGCCAGGATTCGTGGTACGGATTGTATTCTAATTCAGAGCTCATAAATTTATTATAATCCCAATAAAAAGACCAAGATTGCTCTTGGCCTAAACATTCTAGACACTGACTCCGCCAAAAGTGGCGTAAAGACCAACGACGCGGACTTTTAGCTGACAAACAAATTGTGGAGAAACGCCAAAGCCATTACCGAAATCGACCCCGTTGATCTCGCATCTAACCTCTCCGTTTTTGTAGATTATTTTCACTCGGTTCCAACCATCAGGATGAAAAATAAGTGGTTCCGGACTTTGATCGGGTAAATACTCACCGTTTAATTTCACGGATTTGCTAATTAGGCGTTTATCTTTGTTGAAAGACAACACCCAACTGTTACGATCATCAACACAGATCTCTAAGACGTTGGCAAACTGTCCCGGAAGCGGATTTTTAGGAAGATAAAAATGGAAGAGGTAAAACTGACCCGCCAAGAGAGCGGCGAGGATCTGACTATAATGAAAGTGATCCGGGGGTGATTGAAGTGCAAACAAAATACCCTTACCATTCTCCACTCCGTAGGCCCAATCCAGGTTATGAACCGGACTTTGGTTGTTTTGACCATAAGCAGAGGCAGAGGTGGTGGTTGATGGTTGAGATGGCGGTGTTCCGGTAGCTTTGGAGGCACCGGGGGAAGGAACGACCGGACGTTTCGGCAAAGTGGTGGGCTGACCGGCGAGGGACGGCTTGGTTTCAAGTGGACGACCATCACCGGAGACAATAGTCAAAGTCGTCTCTTTTGGGTGATTAAATTCGACTAAAGTGCGGCCTTTGGCTAGACAAGAACTACAGATATAGGGCGATCCTTGGTCGGGAATGTTGTATTTCCAAATGAAATCAGCCAGAACCACACCTAGACTGTCAACAAAACCGGAAAAAACATCCAAAGCCATCCAGTTCTCACAGCGGTCACACTTGTAGGTACAATCCATGATGCTATCCCGATCGAGGGACATACAAGTTGGACAGTAAATTCCCTGATAAGGATTGGGGACTTCCTTGCGACACCGAACGCAGTAGAGCGGCTTCTGACTCATACAACTCTCCTTTTAAAAGAACAGAATAAGTACCCGATTATTTTATCACCTCGAAAAAAGTGGGTCTCAACCTAGTTTGGGGTAGTGGCAGGCTTTCCATTTTTTGCCACTTTCGCACCAGCAAGGATCGTTTCGACCGAGCTTGTTGGTATTTTTTATGGATTGACGTGGTGTGGCACCTCCTTGTAATAAAGAAGAGTTATCGGTGTCGGAGGATGATTTTTCGATAGTGCGGCGCTGGACGGGCTGAGGAATATTTATCTGGACCCGGAAAATACGATGTGAGACGGTAGAGTCGATCCGGGACAAGAGACTCTCAAACATAGAAAAAGATTCTTGCTTATATTCCACCAGCGGATCTTTCTGGGCATAGCCACGCAGACCGATACCATCACGGAGATTGTCAATGGCATCGAGATGGTTCATCCAAAGTTCGTCATAAGTTTCTAACAAAACATATCGCTCCACTTGAGGAAGAACATCATTACCAAACCGTTCTTTCTGGGCAGCTCTGGCCTGAAGAATAATTTTGCTAAGCATTTCTTGGACATCCTCCCCTGTTTTGCCGACCAGATTTTTTTCCAGTGAGTCGGCCGATCGCGGATCCAGGGGCAAGATGCTTTGGAACTCTTTACCGATTTGGTCGGCCTCGACCTTATCAATACCTGCAGCGGCGTAGATGTTCGAAAGATAAGCAATTTCTTTTTCCAAGGCTTGATCGATCGAAGCAGTGGCGACATCCGGCCCCTCCGTCAACAAATGATGCCGGCGGGCGTAAAAGATCTGACGCTGTTTATTCATAACGTCGTCATAATCGACCAAATGTTTCCGCTGATCAAAATAGAAGGACTCGACTTTGGTTTGGGCAGTTTCTATGGCTTTGGTAACCATACCTGCTTCCAATGGCTGATCATCGGGAACTTTGAGGAAGTCCATCAGGCGACCCACCTGCTCCCCGCCAAAAATACGCATAATGTCGTCCTCGAGTGAAATATAAAAACGGGTGGATCCGGGATCCCCTTGGCGACCGGCACGACCTCTTAGCTGATTGTCGATGCGACGTGATTCGTGACGGACAGCGCCAATGATATGTAAACCACCCAGACTTTTAACCTTGTCGGATTCCTTCTGCCACTCTTTGAGCTCTCTCCCATGCGGATCACCTCCGAGCATAATATCGACACCCCGGCCGGCAATGTTGGTAGCCACCGTGACAGCATTTAATCTTCCGGCTTCGGAAATAATCATGGCTTCGTTCTCATGATTTTTGGCATTTAAAATTTGGTGAGGAATATGTTTCTTTTTTAGATACTGTCCGACGACATCGTTTTGCTCGATAGACTTGGTTCCAATGAGGACCGGCTGACCTTTGGCGTGAAGCTCCGCCACTTCGGCAACCAAGGCGCCATATTTGGCCCGCTGAGTCTTGTAAATAATGTCCGAGTTATCCTGACGAATATTGGGTTTGTTGGTGGGGATAATCAGAACATTAAGGTTGTAAATCTTTTTGAACTCTTCGGCTTCGGTAGCGGCAGTCCCCGTCATACCGGAAAGCTTTTTGTAAAGCCTGAAATAGTTCTGTAGAGAAATGGTGGCCATCGTTCTGCTTTCTTGCTGGATCTTGACAGCCTCTTTGGCTTCGATGGCTTGATGCAACCCATCGGAGTATCGTCGGCCAAACATCAAGCGTCCGGTATGATCATCAACAATGATCACCTGGTCATCTTTTACTACATAATCACGGTCTTTGACAAAGAGTGTTTGGGCTTTGAGAGCTTGTTCCAGATGGTGAAGGGTCTGATAGTCTTGCTGATAGAGATTTTCGACATTTAAAATTTTCTCGAGTTTCCTGAGACCATGATCCGTAAGATTGGCGGTTCTTTGTTTTTCGTCCACCTCAAAATCGGTATCGGCAGAAAGCCCTCTAATCAGTCCGGAAAAACGGACGTACTGATCGGTGGCTTCGGTGTCCGGAGCGGAAATAATTAAGGGGGTGCGGGCCTCGTCGATGAGAATAGAGTCGACCTCGTCCACAATAGCAAAATGATGCGGTCGCTGAACAAGCTGCTCGGGAGTCTTCGCCATGTTGTCTCGGAGATAGTCAAAACCAAATTCGTTGTTGGTACCATAGGTAATATCACAGGAATAAGCTTCCGTCCTGGTGACCGGCTTGAGATGATGAAGGCGGTGGTCTGAATGGGAGGAATCGGTAAAGTTTGAGTCGTACTTGACGGCGGGCTGGTCCCCCTGACCGGAATAAATACAGCCAACGCTTAAGCCAAGAAAATCGTAAATTTGACCCATCCAGCCGGCGTGGAGTCTGGCCAGGTAATCGTTAACGGTCACCAGATGGGCACCTTCTCCGGTGAGAGCGTTGAGAACCAAGGCTGGCACGGCGGACAAAGTCTTGCCTTCACCCGTTTTTTGCTCGGCAATATTGCCTTGATGGAAGGCGATGCCGGCGATAAGCTGAACATCGTATGGTCTCATCCCCAAGGTGCGGGAGGCGGCTTCTCTCGTCAGAGCAAAAACTTGCGGCAGGACGTCATCGAGAGTTTTTTCATCTTTTAACTCTTCTTTGATTTGAACAATTTCCGGCTTAAACTCATCATCTTTCAGACCCTTGGCCCAATCCTCCAAGGAGTTGATGGCGGTCACAATCTTTTTGATCTTGTCGATCTCGATTTTGTTCGGATTGAGAATGGAATCTAGAAATGAAAACATACAGACATGATTATACTGTCTAAACCAGGGAAATGATGAGGTTGGAGATTGTTCTGGCTGTTACGAAGATGAAACGTGTGGAAAGAGATCTCATGAAGTTGATGGTTGGCAAGTGATGGTCGTACCAGTGGATGCGATTGATCAGAGTGTAACGAGAATGGCTTTTGAGTTGCTGCATAAAATCCAGATCTTCCAGTTTGTGGGGAATATACCTGCCCTCAAAACAATCGACCAGAATCAAATCATAATTATTATTTGGTGTTAAATTGGCGGCAAAATTGAGGGCATCATCCACAACAATTTCCAAATTTTTGACCCGGCCGATACCAAAATATTTTCGGCTAATTTCCACCATAAAAGGATCAATCTCGACTGCGGTGATTTTGGCTTTGGGATAAAGACGACTGACTAAAAGAGTATTTGATCCTCCGCCGAGTCCCAAAATTAAAATTGTTTTGGGAATGAAATACTTGGGGATTAACTTTTTGATGCCGGTTTTCCATATATGAGTGAGGATGTCTCCGGACTCGATCAATCCGTCTACGTGCAGGGTGGGCTGGGAAAAATACAGATTTATGGAGATATTATGATTGAATTTGGAATCGGGAAGCTTGATTGTTTTGGGAAAAAATAAATGACGTAACGACATGATAGTTATTAGTGCGAAGTTATTAGCGGTTTGTTAGCAGCTTTTAATTCACTGCGAATTTTTCGGGCCAGGTCTCCCCAAACTTGATAATGACGATTGAGCATAAATGTAGAGACTCTAACAGCCGGCAGACCTTTGGTCATAAAGGCGGCATCCAGAAGGTCGGCGGCGGCACGATCCCTTTCCAAGTAAGAACCGGTACCGGAAACGATGGCCACCATAGAAGTATTGTCTCTTACGGCAGTGACGATGGTCGAATAGCCGGCTTCTTCCGTGTAGGCGATCTTTAGTCCGGTAACGCCCGGATAGACTCCCAAAAGCCCGTTCCAATTGGGTAGATAATATCTACCATGCTTTGAAGTTTGCTCAATGTCCTGATTGTCCGATTTACCTGCCAAAACTATTTCCGGGTAATTTATTTGTACATTATTGATGAGTTTCGCCAAATCTTCTAAAGTTGAGTACTGATTTTGATCATCTAGTCCGTCCGGGTTGGAAAAGTGAGAGTGAGCCATGCCCAATAGTCTGGCTTTTTCGTTCATGTAGTAAATGTATTCCGAAGAGAATATACCCGAAATCTCGGCTGCTCCGTCCGCGAGTGCTTGAGCTGAATCGTTAGCACTGGTGGAAATTGCCCCTCGAAGAAGATCGGCAGCAGAAATAATCTCACCGGCTTTTAGACCCAATACTGTTGGAACTTTATCTAAAGATTTGTCGGAGACAGTTATCTCCTTGTCCAGCGAAATAAGATCAAGAGCTATTTGAGCAGAAAGGAGTTTGGTGAATGAAGCGGGAGACATTTTTAGTCCGGTTCCTTTACTGTAGTAGACTAGCCCGGTTTCGGAATTGTAAACGATATAACGGGGAACTTTCTCAAGCGTAGACAGATCTTTAGATTTGGAAAAATCAAGAGTAAATTGGCTTAGCTTTTGCGAGATTTTTTCGGTTTGATCTTTTCCGGCAAATAAAGGAGAGATGAGAGATAAGGAGCCTTCCCTAAATACCAATATGAGCGCAACACCCAAAATTATGAGTAAAACAGGTAATACTATTAGTACTTTCCTAACCATGCTTAATGACATCCTTCCCAACAAATGGAATCAGTATCTCGGGAATTTTCACCGAACCATCGGCTAGTTGATAGTTTTCGAGAATTGCTCCCAGTATTCGAGGTGTAGCAACGACGGTATTGTTTAGAGTGTAGACATACTTTTGAGTACCATCTTTGGCTCGATAGCGAATATTTAACCGACGACTTTGAAAATCGTTGAAATATGAGTCTGAATGAGTTTCTCGATAAGCGTTTTGGCTCGGGAACCAAACTTCAACATCGTATTTGCGACGCTGACCGGCTCCCATATCTCCGGTACACATCAGGAGGACGTGATAAGGGAGTCCAAGAGCCTGAAGTAACTTTTCGGTATGGCCAAGCATCTGATCGTGCATTTTACGAGTTTCGCCTTCGTCTGCCACAGTGTATACAACCTGCTCGACTTTGTTAAACTGATGAACTCTAAAGATACCCTTTGTGTCTTTGCCGTAAGACCCGACCTCTCGACGATAACACGGAGAAATGCCCACCATTTTGAATGGCAGATCATTTTCGTTTAGAATCTCGTCTTTGTGATAGGCGGTAAGAGAGACTTCTGCCGTACCGATTAGACTTTGACCGTCTTGGGTGCGATAGTGATCTTCCTGACCCCAAGGAAAGTAGCCCGTTCCCCACATGGTCTCATCATTTACCATCCATGGAACAGTCATGGGAGTATACCCTTCGCCGATCATCATCTTGAGGGCATACATCAAAAGTCCGTATTCCAACAGAACCAGATCGTTCTTCGTAAAGAAAGCCCGACTGCCGGCAAGGCGAACAGCTCTCTTGTTATCCAACAAATCGAGGCTTTCGGCCAGCTCTTCATGAGGTAAGATGGGAAAATCAAAAACCGGGATGGTCCCCCACTTTTTAACTTCGACATTGCCCGATTCGTCTTTGCCTACAGGGACATCATCTGCCGATGGATTGGGAATTTGATACATCAGTTCATTGAATTGTTTTTCGATCTCGACGAGACGTGGTTCTACTTCTTGAAGCCTTTGCTTGATCTCTTTGCCTCTAGATATTTGCTCATCACTAGGCTTGCCTTTGAGATCGGCAATATTTTCGTTTCCCTGTCGACGAAGGGCTTCAACCTCTTTGATCAGCTTGCGTCTCTCGTTGTCTACACCAATCAGTTTGTCTACGAGAGCAGGATCAAACTGTTTATTGGTGATAGCCTTTTTGAGACTTTCTTGATTGTCTCGGATGTAATTTATGTCTAACATTATTGATTATTGGTTACTAGTTATTAGTTTAATAATATCCCTAAATCACAAAAAACACGCAAGGAATTGCGCGTTACGGTCCCGACAAATCGGGAAGATGCCACCTTAACAATACTCAATTTAGCGATTACGGGCTGACCCGTCCTCGGTTGTTACCCCGGGAAGCTCGATGGTTGGAAGCCATCTCAAATGCTTTGTGACTATATTGTAGCAAAGTTTTAGAGACCGAGAGACCCAGCCACCTTTTGCATGGAGGTGAGGCAGAGGTCAATGAATTTTTCGAGAGGTAGACCGAGACCTTCAGACTTCTCACACATGGCCACCTCATCACGACGAGTACCGGCGGCGAACTTGGGTTCCTTGAGGAAACGCTTGAGGACAGAGCTAACCTTGACATCGGCCAGCTTACGGCTGGGATAGACGTAGGCGACTGCCATAATGAGACCGGTGAGGGAGTCGGCGCAAAAAATAGACCAGTCGGCTTTGGTCACCGGTTTGACTCCAGTCAACTCGGGAGCGTGGGCAAGAATAATATGATGAACCGAATCGGAAAGCTCCAATCCGTATTTGGCTAGAGCCTCTTTGGTGTGAGTAGGGTGGCCTTCTTTGAATGGTTCGGAGTAGTCGATGTCGTGAATCAGGCCAGCCAGTAGCCACTCTTCCTTGGGAGATTCATCCGGGCCAAGTAAATTATTCTCGGAGAAATAATCATAAAGCCCGCCCATACAGGCTTGAAGTGCCAATGAGTGGGTAAAGATTTTTTCGTCCAACTGTGTTTTGACTGCCTCCAGATATTTTTGTTCCATGTGTTTGAATTATACTAAGTATTATGAAGAAACTTGCAGTATGGTTGGCGGTAGTTTTGTCCATTTTTCAAGTGCCCGGCGTCTTGGCTCAGGAACCCACTGAGGAAGTGATTACAAGATTTGATTCCGTCATAGAGATCAACAAGGATACTTCTTTGACTATCTCCGAAAAGATTGAGTACTTCACCCCGGTAGAAAAACATGGCATCTTCCGCTATATTCCTGAAAAATACAGACGAGAAGGAATGGTCTATTCCAATCCTATTTCCGAAATTTACGTAAACGATGACGAAGGAAAAACATTGCCGTTCTCCATATCGAGGGAGAAAGGAAATCTGACACTGAAGATTGGAGATCCAGAACTTACCTTCTCGGGAAGTCGTATATACAACATTTCCTACAAAGTCGGCCACGCCATTCTAAGACAAAAAGATTTCGACGAACTTTATTGGGATATTACCGGAGAAGGCTGGCAGTTTCCGGTCTTGTCTTCGACGGTTACCGTCAAATCCCCTTTTGCCGCTGGTGGGGAAACAGTTTGTTTTGTGGGTCCGGTGGGCAGTGTCTCTTCTCACTGCACCATAAGCCAAAAAGATAATCTAATTAAGGTGGAGACCAACGAAGAGATAAATTATGGTGACAACTTTACCATTGCAGTAAAAATGGACAAGAATAATACTTTGATCTTCCCCGCTCCTTGGGAAAGGCTAATTGATTTGGCGAAAAACAATTATTTCTTCATTCTCTTGGTCTTGCCCGGACTACTGATGTTTTTTGTTTGGTATAAGAAAGGTAGAGATTTCCGCTTTGTGTCCCCCAATGTATTCAACTTGGAAACCGATCAACCTAAAGGCCTGAGGCCCTTATTCGAACCGATAAATATTCCGATGGTCTATGAACCTCTCAAGGATCTGACTCCAGGAGAAGCCGGAGCCATGCTGGATGAAAAAGTTGACAATCAAGACGTAGTGGCTGAGATAATTGACCTAGCCCGGAAGAAATATTTGGGAATTGAGAGAGTTGCGAAAAAGGGTTTTTTGAAGTTTGGCCATGATTTTTTATTGACTAAGTATAAGTCCGGCCCAGGAGATCTGCCGCCACAACAAGAATACTTGATGGAGCATATTTTTAATTCCAAAACAACAGTAAAACTGAGCGAGCTGAAAGGCACCTTTTTTACTCATATGACAAAGGTAAAGGAAATGATTAATGAAAGATTGAAGGAAAGGAAACTCTTTACCGCCAACCCCAATACTACCCGTGGTATATGGATGGTGCTGGCAGTTTGCATGTCCGGTTTGATTTTTGTCCTTACCATTGGTGCCATCAGTTTTCTGCAAGAGGCATGGACAGTGATGACTTTACTATCTTCCGCTATAATCGCGATTTGGTTTGCGTGGAATATGCCTCAAAAAACAGCTGTTGGGACAAACTTGGCGCTTCAGGTCAAGGGACTCAGGGAGACGATTCGACTCGGTAAGTGGAGAGAGGAGATCAAGGAAAAGCATTTATTTATTGAAGAGGTACTTCCCTTTGCGATTGCTCTCGGAGTCATCGACAAATTAGCCAAAGATATGTCGGCTTTAAATATAAGACCACCAAAATACTTAGAAGGTGGAATGGGAATGAATCACATGGCGTGGTCCGGCTTTGTGTCCGACTTTAATCATGCGGCAGCCAGCGGACTTTCGTACAACCCCTCATCTTCATCATCTGGAGGATCCGGATTTTCAGGAGGATCATCTGGCGGTGGGGGCGGTGGTGGCGGAGGCGGTAGCTGGTAGGGATTACTTGACGGATTTCACGATGTAGGTGACTTTGCCAGCAGGAGCTTCGACTTCGACGTTGTCACCGGCCTTTTTACCGATCAAGGCTTTGCCGAGAGGAGATTCGTGAGAGATCTTCTTGGCCGCAGGATCTGCTTCCCATTCACCGACTATAGAAAATTCGTGCTGACTACCGTTGACGGTAACCATAACGATACTGCCGATACCGACTTCTTCCTCCCCAGACTTTTTGAGGTCGACGACGTTTACTCGGGAAATAATATCCTTGAGTTCTTCAATGCGTCCCTCTAAGGCAGCCAGATCTTCTCTTGCGGAATGATATTCGGCGTTCTCGGAGAGGTCACCAAATTCACGGGCCTTTGCCACGCGATCTATACCCTCTGGTCTACCGACCGTTTCTAACTGTTTTAGTTCGTCGACCAAGGCTCTGTAGCCTAGTGGCGTCATCTGAACTCTTTGTGTATTTTGAGTCATTTTTTGTAATTACGTTAGTTGTTTTAATATAAAGGTTGTGGACGGGAAGTCAAGACTCAGAGTGGGTCAAAAAAAACACCAGACCCCCGTAACTTTCGGGACCCGGCTGGAAACCAACGCTCTATGGTGTGTATTTTAGTTCAGACAGGCTATTTTGTCAAGTAATGGAGGCGGATTTAGGCACAAAATGATGTAAGCGTTGCTGAGCCCAAAAATGATAAAATAAGCCCGTTGGCCCCGTCGTCTAGCGGTCTAGGACATTTGGTTCTCATCCAAAAGATCGCGGGTTCGATTCCCGCCGGGGTCACAAATGAAAAAAGTTGGCTAGTCCAGCTTTTTTTATTTGTCATAACGCAGGGAATCGAATGACGGAGCCAAACCCGTAACGGTTTTGGCGAGTCTGGTTCGAAAGAATTTTCTACTGAAAATTACTTGAGAGATTCCCTATCCCGCCGGGGTCACTAAGTTCAGTTTGTGCCGAAGAGCCTTTTCCTGGTAAATGCTACAATATGGCAATGAATTTGGAAACAAATAGTGCACATCTGATGCACGAATTTATGAGGGAAAATAGAAAAACCCAATTTAGAGCAGGTGAAAATTTTTTCTATTACAACTAACCTAAGACATGGAGACACGGTTAGGATGAAGGACAATAAAGGCATGGAGGTTGTGTTTGTTGCCGGAGAAAAAACGACCCAACCTATACATGGAATGGCAAGCGTGTCCGAAGTGGATTATCGATTGGCGACTTTTAGGAAAATTGGTGACTTTGATTTAAAAAGAGAAGAATTAATAATGCCGGGTATTTATGTTAAAAACGGGATGCCCGACGTAACCCTTGTGCGGCCCTTAGAATCCGGCGCACCCGATCCTGCGGTAACTGAAGGACTAAGGGTTCAGTTAAGCCCGTTTAAAGCAATCAGATATGCTCCAACAGAAATAGATATAAAACCGCGTTATGAAACAGAGATTTTAGATATTGTTCCCGGCGATATTGTTGATATGAACCTTTTTAAATCTGGCGATACTCTGGAAATTACGGATTATAAAGGACGCACTTATCGTTTGAAGATCGGTTTTGTTAAAAACGGGAAGGTCGATTTTAAAAGAGGAATGCTAGAAGATAGAAGAATTGTGCTTTTTACTGAATTTGAGTCACCTTCTAATCCGCGGGTAGCTGAAGAATATGGACAGATGGCGGGAACGGGTGGATCATTGGTTTTTGTTGCGGTTAATAATGACAATAGTGTTCGGGTTGTAAATCCGGGAGAAAGAACTTCTAAACGTTTTGCTCTTGGATATGTTGATGCTGGCGGGATTGTTACGATCCCGGATGAATTATCGAGTAGACCCGGATTGGTTATTACTCCATCATCGATAAAAATCAAAAGAGAGAGACTTGGGTAATTAAATGGTTTTCCTCAACATGCGGATAAGAGCACCCGTCAAGTGTAAGAGGAGACTAAAAAAACCTTTTAGTCGGCGTCTTGGATGTCTTCGGCGGCGCTCTTAACTATCTTTTGGACATCTTCTGCTTTATCCACTATTTCTTCTTTTTTGTCCCTTGCCTTGCCTTTTAGATCCTCCATCATGCCCATGGCTTTACCTTTCGTGGCAACGAAAGATTTTTTAATTTTTTCTCTATTCTCTTTGTCGGCCAAGGCCATGGCACCGGCAACAGCGAGACCTCCGACGATGGCTCCTTTGACGGCGGCTCCTAAAATGCTTGTTTTTTTGTTAGTTTTCACGCCTGTTGTAATTATTATTACTTTAAGTATAGCAAATTCAGACGGTTGTTTAAACAAAAAACACCCACTATATTAGCGGGTGTTTGTAACCTAGATCCTTGGTCCGTCCATGATGTCGATAATGCCGAGGCAGATCATGCCAATAGCAATGCAGATGAGGGCGACAAGCCAGAAATCTACATAGAAAAAACAGAGGATTCCAAGACCAAAGTAATAGATCACGACAAGGAACACAATGAGGTAGATGAGCAGAGCGCCAAAAATCTTCCCCCAGCCGTCGTCCGAATCGCTAGATGAGGATGACGATGAGTCAGAATCTACGTCGGCACCATCAACCGGCACCGGAACAAATTCTGAATTAGGGTCCTCATTGTAAGAAGACGTGGAGTCGATGATCTCGCTACCCTCACGGAACATGTTGAAGAGGGTCCGTTGTTGGTAATACGACAACTGTCGCAACCCGAATTCATCCGAGGTGCGCATCTGGTAGTATTTCATTCTTGGAAAGCCAATGAGCATGATGAAGAGGGCTAGTACCACCATACAGTTTTTGAAGCTGACGTATACAAATCTAGCCACATCTCGTGCAGTACCGTCGACAGGAGAGTTTTCCGAGCCTCCCCAGTAGGTGGCAAAAAGCAAGATTGGTGCCAAGGGAAGAAAAATCGACAGAGCCCAACCCATACTCAAACCGCCTTCCCCGAATGGCTCGATGGTAAACAGGTTGTAACTGATCATGATCAGCAACCACACGAAAGAGATGATTGCACCGGCCCATATCAGCAAGCTGGGTCGATTTTCACGCAGGAAATACCGAATATCTTCCATTTGTTGCTCCTTTAGAAAACAGGTATATTTTGAATGTTCAGAGGCTATTATACCACATTATGAGCTATTTTGCATGAAATATAGGCCAAAACTGCCCACAAAATCTCCGAATGAGTTTGAACGGACATGAAGTGTTGAACAGAGAATGCTACAATCTTCCCAAATATGAAGTCCGAACTAGAAGAAAATATCTCAAATGCCCAGAACTTATATCATGGAATTGTCGAGGCTGGATATACCTATGGCTGCCTAGAAGTAGCCCTAACGGCTATGGGAGCTGATCTGACCATAAATAAGGTAAACCGAGAGGGTAGGACTCCAACACCGTTGATTGAAGTACTGAAGCGCGCCGGTTTGAAGATTAACTGGCTGGTAAGCCCAGGTGCCGAGCTTCAAGCCCAGGACATGACGGCACTCCTAAGCGGCACGCTTCCTTTAGATGAAGATTATCCGCAAGGGGATCTGGCCGGTTACCTCTGGATCGAAACCTACACAGATCAACCTGGACACAGTTTGGTTATTTTCCCTGAAAAAAACAACCTTTATCCCGTCATGGATGCTATGGTTGGAGGACTTATCCACGCCTCGGCTGAAAATCTGGCCCATATGGCCAACCATGTTTCTTCACAAGGTGGTAGCTTTGAAATTGCCCAAATCCGTAAAAGTATTTCCGAGACCCCACTCTGGACAGACTACTTACGATGAATCTTTTCTTCTCCGCCGACGTATGTTTTGACAATACCGTTTATTCCATAAACAGATATTCATGAAGTGTAATATACATTACTATTTGTTATACTTAATTGTGTTACCGTTATTAAATCTAAAATAATATGGCGGAAATTATTAAGGAAACTGTGGTCACCCAAGGTGAAAGCCAAAAGCCAATTGTAATTGCTCCCGTTACCAGACAAGCCACCGACACTCAAACCATTGAATACTTTGTGTATTTTATCTTTGGGATCATTGAAGTGCTTCTCGTATTTCGGCTAATTCTTAAACTCATGGGCGCCAGTACCCTAAGTAGTTTTGTGAACTTCATCTATGCTATCACCGGAGTTTTTACCTTACCGTTTCAAGGGATATTCCGCAGCGCGGTAACTGAAGGTTTGGAAACCGCTTCGGTCATGGAACCTTCGACGATGGTAGCCCTGATTGTTTATATGATCGTGGCATGGGGTATCGTGGCTTTGGTAAGAATCTTTTCCGGTGAGCAACAGGAGTAACGTTGGTTGACTTTGAATCTCACAAACTACTTATCAGTGGATTATGACTCTCCTGTCAGTTTATTTTGTTCGTGCCTCCAGAAGGCTTGTAGTGTGGAATCTCTTTTGAAACCGTCCCAAGCCGCCTCGGCGTTACGTAGTATGTCTATCGCAGAAACACTCTTACCTAGGTCGCCGGTCGCATACTTGAAGGCCTCATCGAAGTCGCGTTTCACTTGCTCTTCTGCATTGAGATCGTCCATGGCATGGCGAAGCCGGTGATGAAGTCTGCGGAATTTCTCTCTTTTCTCACTAGACCACGGATGGCCGGCTAGGGCTGTCTGGAGCTCCATTTTTTCTAGTTCCAGATCGTCTACAAGAGTTTGATCTGCTAAGTCTTTAAAGAGATGGTGAAGATTTTGTCTAGGAATACTCTCGATAAACTCCTGAAAAGACCATTGGGCAACTAGCATACGAATTTGCTCTAGATCGCCAACACCCCTTTCGTTGATGGCCTCGCAAATAGCTATTACCTGATCGTTGTCTCTAGTCCAGTATTTTTTGTCAAAAGACTGTATTGTGGCTACGATTTCTTCGGCTTGGGTTATTTCAGGTAACTGTCGTCCCAACTGTCTAAGAATAGGATCAACCCACAATGTCCTGACTGAATATCCCGTTTTTCTACTTACTAGCGCTTTCAATTTGTTATTGATTTCACCAAAGAGTTCTGGGCAGCCCTTGAGAGCGGCGTTGGCATCCTGTTTCTCCGGTGTGGCGGGTGTAAGAAGTTTGGTGGCTTGCTGGAACCTTTCTATCCACTCTTGTACTTCAGCCGCCTGTCTCCACCATAGGTTAATTTTGTCTTGGGCATCTTCACCCACGTCAATGACTGCAATTTTTTCTCGAAACAATTCGAGCGTGTATCTCGGAAGATGTGACTTGTTGCGCTCTCTCTCGGCATGATCTTGTCTCGTTTTATCACCGCCGGCATCAGTTATTTCTGCTCCCATGGCTAGATAATAGCACCAATTAACAATGGTTGACAGTGGGTGGTGTATATAGGATAATTCCTCAACAAAACAGGATTGTGGAAGGCCGGCCCCGGTAGCTCAATGGATAGAGCAGCGGCCTTCTAAGCCGAAGGTTGTGGGTTCGACTCCCGCCCGGGGCGCTCGATCCCACAGGGGATCACATTAACACAGGTCTGTAGCTCAATGGGTAGAGTAATCGCCTCCAAAGCGAGAGGTTGTAGGTTCGAGTCCTACCAGGCCTGCTCCCAAGTAAAGACGTCATCAAAGACGTCTTTTTTTTTGGTTTGAGACCACAACCTGTCTAGATCTATAATGTGAATACATGAAGACAATTATTTTATTGGTCTTGTTGTTTAACTTGATTGTAGCGAAAAGCAAAAAGAGCCGAAAGTTCCTATGGCTGACGTGCGTCCTCGGTGTATTGGTCTCCGTAATGACTCTCTACGGATATTTCCTTACTCGATGACTATGAGTTTTCCCACTTGCCCGTTTTTACGATGCTCACCGAACGAGCAATAAAACTCAAACTCACCTATTTTGTCGACAACGAATTCGACCGTTGAGAAACTACCAGATTTTGTCAACGGAACCTTGATTCCTAGCTCATCTATATTAAAGTCGTGTTGCATACTGACACTATTAAGAATTAGCTTGACCTTCGCACCTTTTTTGGCCCTAATAATGTTAGGTTTGTAATAAAAGCTACCGGCCTCAACGATTATTTCACCATTCACAACGTCTGCCATAACAGTGACCGGAACTTGTGATGTTGGAGCCGTCGCGGTTATCGTATCCGTCTTTTTACCGGAACTGAAGAATTTGGGAACAATAATCAGGGCAATAATTATCAACAAAATGATGACAATCCCCTTTTGGGATTTCTTTGAGACGGGGTCAACGTTAACCATCTCTACTTCTTTTGTTTCTTCCATTTATACTTGGACTTAATTGGTATAAGAAAATAATATACTCCCCCTAGAGACAGCTGAGGTTAGTGCGACAAGCTGAAGCTGCGGTTTCGTTTGAAGTTTTGGAACAAATCTGGCAAATTTTTGAGAGATCCTCCTTTATCTTTTGAGTGGTTTCGTTTGAGTCTTCGAAAGTAAAATCGGCAGGAACTTTGAAAACCGGATCGAGGTCGTCCCATGTATAACAGAGTCTGTCTCCGGAGATATTCGACCCGCTGATTCTCTTGACCTCATCGAGTGTTGAAGTGGCTATGACAAGAGGAGGAGAAGAAAGCTTGATCTTCTTTCCTGGTGGATTGACTATGACGTCGTCCTTGTTGTAGCGGTGTGGCTGATTCCACACATAGAGCCACTGCCCATCAGAAAATACCTGAAGATTGATGGCTTTTTCTTCCGTCATGGCGGCTACCCGGTAATCGAAACGGGTGAAGTTGCCCGATTGATAGGTGAAAAGCTCGACGGTTTCTCCGGCGGAAACAACAACGTTTTGGCATTTGGTGGTGCTTGAGAAAACTTGAGACGGGGTGGGTGATGGGGAGTTCTTGGTTATTGGTTGCTGGTTCTTGGTTGGAGACAAAGCCCGGCGACTAAAAATAAATAAAAAAATTAAAAGAAGAATCAGAACAAAAAGAAAAACCTTCTTACTTTTTCTTGTCATGAGTTATAGTATATCGCAATTTACCGGATCAGTTTGGGATACAATTTAGTTCGATGGAGACAAAAAGAGAACAGTTGGAAGAACAACTGAAAAGGGCACAAGCCAGATTAGATCAAGCTATGAAAGAACAGGGTGAAGCCTGTGGGGAAAACTGTGACTGGCATGATAATAACGCCTATGACTTGGCGACAAGTCTAACGGATACGTATCAAGCTTTGGTAGACTCGATAGAGAAGCAGATTAAGGAACTGAAAGAGCACAAATAGTCGTGTTAGGAAATTTGGCTAAGTGCATCTCTACAGACATCTTCCAGGGTTGAATGTATGGTGATGTCCGGACAATCTTGTCCGAGCCTCATCTTGATGTATCTGTCTCCGGTGAATCCATCCTGAATGCCAATCACCAGCTTGGCGTCCTTGTAGATATGTCTTTCTTTCCACTCAAATAGCTCTGCTCTCGTAGTCTGAGCATATGATCTTCCGGGAATTGGTTCAGATTCTTTGGCTAACCAAAAAATTATGACGCCATTTTCTCCAGCTTCGTTCAAGAAGTGCGACTCCCAATTGACCTGCTCTTCGTAATGAAAGTCCTTAGAAAACTGAGGCCGTCTAGGGGAAGCAATGACCACTTCCGGATTCAACCGGTGAATTATTTCAATGGCTTGTGATTGCCAATCTTCGGCTCCCTGAATGGGGCCTGCTAAAAAAATAATTGGTGCGAAAGTTTCTTTGTACTCGGGGGCGATGATTACCAATGTTTCTTTCATTTTATATTTTATTGTTCATTAATCTGTAAAGGCAACCTCGGCTTCCTCCTCACTCACCGGCATGACAATGAGTCTTCTGGCGTTGTCCTTAACAACCTTTGTAAGCGCAACGACGAATTCGACCACTCTGCCTTTTTTATCTCTATTAGCACCGCGAAGCTCGGCTATATCACTAAACCTTACAACCTTACCGCTTCCAGCTAGAGTATAAAGAGGACGTGGTGCCTCTGTTGACCCCTCGATAAATTTCATCGTCTCTTTGGCAATTTTAGCCATCAAACGAAGTGCTCTTTCTATTCCGAAACGAGTTCCGTTTAGATGATCTTCTTTCTTTTCCATATCTCTTATTTCACACATTAGAGCAGGGGCGTAATAGAAGAGTATGCTGACTTTCCCATCGAGACCGCTTATTCCAAAGGCTTCGACCAAGGCCTTACGATTTTCGGGGCACAGACTGATGAAACAGCTGTTAAGTAAATCGAATTCGGCATTGGTACTCATACGTAATAAACAAGCAAACCTAAGGAGTGTAATCCTTTCGAGTCCGGCTTGATTGATATAATCTCCTTCAACCAAATTAATCTTGATCCCCATCATGTTTGCTCTTTCCTGAAGCATCCCCAGATAAGCTTCCTTGAGAGTGAGCTCTCCTCTTCTCATAGCGTCCACAAGTGCATCAGCAATGCGATAATGGATATAGACCTCTTCATTTAAAACACCTCCGATACTACCATCAACCCCGGCCAGATCACAGTTACTTTCCTGGCGCTGAAACAATACAAGCTTTTCATCAGCGTATTCAGGACTAACAAAAACTAGGTGGGCGGCGGTCGCTTCTGCTTGAGAGTGCTGACCCCGATTATACTGAGAATTCATGACTAAAATAGCGAGTTCTCTTTGGGCAGAAGAAAGGCGGTTTAGACTAGGAACGAGCTCGTTGACGAGTCCTTGATCCTGAGTCATGTGGGAGAGAAGCAGATCATGATTGATGCTTTTGATGCCGGACTTGGACTCTACTCTTTTGGCGACTGTTTCTAGTTTTGTGGTGTCATGAAGAGAAAGTATGGTTACTATAGTAAGTAGATCATATTTATTTTCACAGGCACGAAACATATCACGGCGCATAGTGTTGAAGCTTTCTATCGAAAGCTTGGTTTTGCCATTGGCCGGACTGTCTTTTTGAGTATGAGTAAATATTTGATACAGGGCACTGTTTCTATCCACCATCAACTCTTCCCTTGTTCCCGGAGCCAAAATTAGGGCGGCAAGCATAGACCGAAGAGTTCTTTTTTGTTCGAAAGCGGCGTCTTTGTATTTTGAAGAGATCGTTCTCTGACGATGAGCGGTAAAGTGTCCTAGTTCGGTGGGGAATAAAGTTAGAGCTACTCTGTCGAACCTTCTGCACACTTCTTCAATCTGTTTCCCCCTTTCAGAAAGGTCTGAACTAAGCTCAAGATGAGCAATTTCGTCGCGAAAACCTGCCAATGCGTTGGCAGCCTTTTCCTGGGCCTCAATCCTTTCAAATTCGCTTCGAAAAAATTCCATATGCGACATTATAGGTCGCCGAAGGCTGTTTGTCAAGTCACAACGGTCTTATCTTGCCGGGATGGTGGGCACGGTTTTCAGCATTTCCGAAAAGTCGGTGAACTGAACATCAGCCGGAGGGGTAAAATCGGCGTCCGAAACACCTCCTCGAGTACAGTCCATCTTGAACTTGGTCTCATCTTCGAAGGTGTCGACTTGTTTGGCTGAGTCTACCGGAGCTGTTCGATCCAGATTTTCGGTGGGTTCGAGTGGTTTTTCCGCTTCTAATTTGCTTTTGAAGCCCACCTTCTCTCCTTCTGTCCAAATATAGGTATAGGTTCCGTCGTTTATCATCGTCCCCTGCTTCCCTTCCCCAAAGTCAGAGCCGACTATCTTCATCTTCTTACCAGAGACGGATATTTGAGTACTGGTATTGTCTGTCAAATTTGTAACCTTACAATTGGCCTGACCGCCGCTACTGATGATCTGGGAAAGTTTTTCGGCTTTTTGCTGTTCCGTACCCGTAATCGGAGAAGAAGGGAACAGAGTGCACCCGGAAAAAAGAAAGGCGATGGGAAGAATTATGGCGAGTTTTTTCATACTAGAAAATTATTAATATGGATTTATTATATATAATCTAGACGTGATAATAAAATTCGTGCTGAACGGAACAGAACAGTCGATTGAGACTAATCCAGAAGAACGACTGATAGACTTGCTGAGGAATAAATACCATCTGATGGGAACTAAAGAAGCCTGTGGTGAAGGAAAATGTGGATCGTGCTCTCTTCTGATAGATGGAAGTCTTGAACTAGCCTGTTTAATCCCCGCCATAAGGATTGACGGAAAGTCAATTGTTACAATCGAAGGTTTGGGGGATGGGTCGATACCGAACTATGTTCAACGGGCGTTTGTTGACGCAGATGCAATACAATGCGGCTTCTGTACGCCTGGTCTGATAATGGCAGTTTTTGACTACATTGAAAAAGGGGGGAGCCCAAAAAAAGAAAGGGTGAAGAAGGCTTTATCAGGAAATCTGTGTCGCTGTACCGGCTACACTAAAGTTATAGAGGCGGTAGAACTTGCAATAAAGTATCGAAATGAAAATAATCAGAATTAAACAATTTGAAGATTTGCTCGAAGAGATAGACAGAACCAAGGAGCCATTCGCTTTATTGGCCGGGGGTACGGATATTATGCCGGAGGTGAATGAAGGTCTTTTCCGGAAGCAAACGGTATATGACCTGTCGCCGTTTGAGAACGAACTTCATTTTGTCGAGGTATCTAAGAATGAGATTGAGATCGGGTCACTGGTGAGTCTGGCGGAAATCGCAAGCAATACTACTGTAATAGAAAAAATACCGCAGCTAGTCGAGGCCATACTGAGTATTGGGTCCAGACAAATAAGAAACATGGGAACCTTGGCGGGAAATATTGCCAACGCTTCACCCGTTGCCGATTCGGCACCGGTCCTACTAACTACAGAAGCTGTTGTAAATGTGGTTAGCCTAAATGGGAGTAGAGAAATTTCAATTGATGACTTTTTTGTGGACTATAAGAAAACCTCACTTAACGGTAATGAAATCATTAGATCGATTTCGGTCCCCTTTAATTCCGTTTCCGGCAAATATGGGTTCCGAAAAGTGGCGAGCCAACAAGAGGCAATCTCTAAAATTACTTTTGCTTATGCCATAGACGCAAAGAGCGTGAGATTTGCTTCGGGAGGGGCGACTAAATTCCCGGTACGACTTCTTAACGTGGAGCATAATTGGGGACAAAAACAGTCTGTAGAAGAGTGGGAGAAAGTATTGTCCAAGGACATTTCCCCGATTTCCGATTTACGTTCAACGGTGGAGTACAGAAAAAAGGTATTGGCGAATATTATCTCAGAGCTTGCTCTATCTTCTCCGGAGTGATCGGAAGGCTACAGTAGCGGACTCCAAGAGCGTCCTCCAGAGCGTTGGCAATAGATGGTGCCATTCCGCAAATGGGAATCTCGCCCAGACCTTTGGGCTTGGCGGTATCGTCTTCGATGAACTTTATGTGGATATTGGGAGTTTCTTGTGAGGATGGAAAGGCATATTGAGAGAGTGATTCATTCAAGTATCCCGTATCACTTATTTTCATCTCCTCACAGAGAGCGAACCCAATACCTTGCAGTACCCCGCCCTGAACTTGACCTTCAGCACTACTCCGATTCACTATTCTTCCTACGTCCAACGCCATATAGACATCCAAGACTTTTACACTGTAGGTAACCAAATCCACCTCGAGCAACGAAACTGTGGTAGCGGAGGCATAGTTTTCATAAGCGTGGCCTTGCATGGTTTCGTAATCAAACGGTTCCTCTCGATGATAACTTTCGACGACGGAAGATTCTTCTTTTGATCCCATACTGGCTAGTAATTTGGACGCGGCTTTCTCGACTAAAGTTCCAAGTACTGTCGTGGTTCTCGAGGCGACAGTCGCGCCGGAGCTAGGAGTAATTTGCGTATTTATATTTTTGACAGACACCCTATCAAGAGGAATATTTAGGGTTGTCGCGACAATTTGCGAAAGAACAGTATGAGATCCTTGTCCAAAATCGACGACGGAAGATTCAATTGTCACACCGCCATCGACAGACTTTCTTAATACGACCGATATAGGTGTATCAATATCCTGAAAACCGGTATACCCCGTACCATGAAAAACGGAGGCAATCCCCAATCCCATCTTTTTTTTCCGATTCGATTCATTGAACTCCTTAACTTTTAGTTTCAGATTTTCATAACTGCAGAAATCGATTGCTTCTTCAAAAACTAAATTTACCCCGTATCCACCCATTTTTTGACTAGAGAGACTTGCAGACTCAGATGTTAGGAGATTGTTTTTTCGAAAATCGATTTCGTTCAGTACCAGCTGTCTAATACAATGATCGAGGTGGCTTTCGACAGCGAAAAATATTTGAGGCGCTCCGAAGCCCCTGAAGGCACCGTTTGGAGGGGTATTTGTCTGAACCGCTTTTCCGGTAACCAGAATGTTTGGAGAGGTAAAACTTCCAGGATGTAACATGGCCCGACTAAGAACGATGGAACTGATAGTCTCATAGGCGCCACCATCAAGGAGAAAATCAACTTCCAAGGAATTAATTTTGTTATTTTTTATCCCTGTTTTGACTTTGGTGATACTTGGATGCCTCTTGGTAGAGTGCGGTAAATCATAAGAACGGTCTAACTTGAGTTTAATTTTCTTACCACTTTTGATGGCTAATAACGACGCCTGAAGAGCGATTTGGGTGGTGAAGTCTTCTCTGCCACCGAACGCCCCGCCGGACAAATGTGGTGCTACCACGATTTCTTTAACTCGATTCTTAAAGGAACGAAGTAGCGCATCACGAACATTGAAGGGTGCCTGCATAGAACCTTCGATGAATAAAGCTTGAGTCTCCTCGTCAAAATGGGCCACTATTATTTGGGTTTCCAGATAGAGGTGCTCCTGAGCTGCAGTAGAGTAAGTTCCCTCCAAAATGTATTCCGACTCAGCCATGCCTTTTTGAGAGTCGCCTACACTTAAAGTCTTGGAGGAAAATACTTGGTTGACAGGATGATCTATATTTATTCCGATTGTGGCAGTTTCGGATTCAAACTCAAACGAAATGTGTGTGGTAGCTTCTTTGAGGATGTCCTTATCGGAATTGGCGAGGAGAACGGCCGGCTGACCGTAGTAGTTGACTTCGTCTTCTACAAGAATTGGTTCATCGGACTCTTTCGGTGGAAGTAGATTTTCTTTTTCGAGATCGGAAGCAGTGCAAATAACGAATTTGTTCCAATCGTACTCCGGATCAAAAATTATTTTGGTTAACCTCCCTTTGGAAACAGGCACGCCGACAATTTGACCATAGAGAAATTCTCCAATATCAATATCATCGGTATATTGGGCTGTGCCTAAAGATTTGATTAATGAATCTTTTCGGAGAGTTTTTGTCATAATCGAAATACAAAGTAACCAGGTAATATTATCTCACCATTCAGCGCGGGAGATAAGCAGGCATGGGATATAATTTAAGACATGCGCACTTCCACCAAAGAAGGAGAACACAGCCTCCTGAACTTTGCCGAAAGATATAAAAAGGAGTTGGATGGTTTGAACCTGCCACCAGATATAGTGGTGGCGTCCGGAAGTGAGATTAAAGTGAACGCGGTTAAAGAGGCGTTGCGTTTTTTGTTTCCTGGCAGAGAATTTAGATTCCGAGCAATCTCTGTATCTTCCGAAATAAATGAACAACCTGTAGGAAACGAAACAATCACCGGAGCAGAGAATAGATTAAAAAATGCAGAAGCAAAATGGACTGACGAAGCCCCCAAATCGGCATTGTTTATAAGTATCGAAAATGGATTATTTGAAGAGAAGATAAGAGGAGATACAAGGTGGGTAGATAAAGCAGTCGTAGTGATAAAACTACCCGACGGAAGAATGGCTTCTTTTGTTTCCGGTGGGGTAATATTTCCCAAAGAGGCAGTGGAGGCAACATCGGCCAAGAGTAATGCCGGGTTCAAAAGCAACATAGTGGGAACAACACTGGTGGAAATGGGTTTCGTGAAGAACAAACAAGATCCTCAATCGGACCTAACACGGGGAGCATTTACCAGGAATCAACAAATGGTTGGGGCAATCATGGGAGCCCTGATTCGAGCTGGAGGGTGATGACAATCTTATTCACGCTACAACATAATTAATACGTTCCATATATAATTGAATATAGTAATGAAAACTCGGTTTGGTTGGCAGATATTTGCTTTTGTGTTTGTACTATTTGGAATACTGGGGTTCTTTACCATACAGGGTCGGGGGCTTGTTTCACGTCTGTTGTTTCCAACTCCATCGACAGAACCCACTGAAAAAAAGGTCTGTGTTGAAAGAGCTTCTCTCAAATGTTCCGATGAACCCGAACTGTCCTTTGAATGTACCTCAGAATACCAAAGCTGGGCTAAAGACAACTGTCCCGGGTGGGAGGAACAAATATTTTGCGGAGGAATAGCAGGAGTGGTCTGCCCTGAAGGCTATTCATGCCAATATGACGGTAACTATCCTGACGCAGGAGGAAGATGTATTCAATCAGAAGAGAAAATTCCTTCTCTTTCAAATTCCGAACTAGCCCGAGGTTGGTACTTCGGTACTAAGCTCCAAAAAAAACAGGGCACTCCAATTAACTGGATATATACTGAAGCGGGGAGAAGTTCTTGCTGGCACGAACCCCAAATAGAGTGTCGTTTCTAATTAAGCTTGTCCAAATATTTTCTTTAGGGTTTCGGACAGTAGTTGGGTGCGGGTAATTTTGTTTAGATAGATATACGATTGGGGATCGGTGGCGATTTCTTTTGAAACTTGATCTTCTGAGAGAATAGAACCGACGGTGAAGACGTCGAATCCTCTGCTACCGGCCCTTTTGACCGCCTCAGAGGGAAGTGGAGTGCGCCGACTCTTTCTGTAGTGAAATTGTCCGTCCGGAGTCTGGATAAAAGTAACCGCTACATCGTGATAAATACCAGATTCTTCTACGATTCCACTAACAATACTAATTAACATAGTGCCTGCCTCAACAATACCCTTTCGGATGGCTACAAGTCTTTGTAGAGAAGCACTGATAATCTCATCCATGCCCACTAACTGCTCGTTTGCCGGAATATGAGGATCTGAAGCAATCATTTCGATATGCGTAAGATGATCGCCTAGAGTTTCTCTGACCGCATTCACCTTCTCCTGCTTTTCGGAAGTGAGGATCACTTTTGAAATAGCCGATAAATCTACATGTTCGTTCCGGTTTTTCAATTTTCCTTGCGTAGGAAGCCATCTTTGCTTCTCATTTTTATAATATAAAATATCCTCTCCGAGTGATAGCTGAGAATTTGAAATGATGTCTTCCGACTGTCGGGAAAAACCGACATGGTGGATATGATAAAAGCGACTGAAAAATTCTAAGAGGGTCGCGGTCTTTTCGGAATTATTCCTTTGGCCAACAGTAAGAAGGTTGAGTGAGAAAAGCAGGTTATCTATTTTTTGAGAGGAAAATCTATTTTGGCCGCCAGACAATAAATCCAAATAAGATTTAACTGTATGAGGAAGAGAATTGCTCAATTCCGGAATGTGGTAGTTATCACCCACAATAATATCTCCGTCTTCGAGAGGAATCTCTTGACAGAGAAAAGAAGAAATCGGTAAAGCCGAAAGTGAAATTGAGGAAAATTTGTTTGCGTAGGCCGAAGAGGTGAGAATCTCCGAAACAGCAGTATCGATTTTGAAGACCAAATCCTCGTTTAGAAAAATTTTGGTAGAGTGGGTGTCGATACTATCGCTCCCGCCAACGTTGATTCCAAGTCCCAACTCTTCAACCCGCTTGGCAACTAAAAGCTGGTCTCCGAAGAAAGGAACAACGACCATGGGAACTTTTTGGAGTAAGGACTCGTGGAAACTGTTGCTGCCACCATGGGTGATAAAGACATCTGCACGGGAAAGAATTTCTACCTGGTCGACATGATCATAAACCCACCAGTTCTGAGGATATTGATCAAGCAGATGCTTCCCTTGGGTAACAAAAATAACTTGATAATCTTTGTCCTTCCACTTGTTCGCCAACTTACCAATGAAAGAGGTGAGCTGTAATCTCGTTTCTTCCTGACGGTTCCAGAGATTGTTCATTACTACCGTGCCGAACGATAAATAGATTAAGGGTTTTTTGTTTTTAAAATTTGTCTTCTCATAGTTATCTCCTCTCAAATTCCCCACAAAAACGTAGGGATTTGGAGACCTATTTAGAGAATAATCCGACCTAGTCACCTCTTTGAAGGACCAGATCAGATTTATCTGGCCGGGGAGATGAAGTCCGTCGGACACAAGCTCAAAATCCTCCTCGTTTACGTCAAGCTGATACTTTTCTTTGATTGATGAAAGCGCTTGAGTATTGATTTCCGCAGATAATTTTTCTTTAAGATATCTCTGATTATTAAATGGCCCGATGAACGCCGGGAGTGAGCAATAAAATGGTAGATTCTTTATCCTCCCCACAAGGTACCCTTCGATGGAAAAGAAATCATAAATGATGAGATCCGGGGAGAAATCATCGACAATTTTGATGGCATCCTCGAGAAGTAGATCGGCACGGTGAAGAGTCCATAGAGCGGGATCTGTTTCCAGAAGATCTTCTTTCCCCAGAAAACTAATGCCTATATCGGTCAATCCGGAAAGATCAGGGGGTATATTTTTCCAGCCGGTAATAACTAAGTGATAATCAAATAGATGTTTTGTATCTTTGATTAGTTCTTTGAGTACATTTAGATGGCCACTGAATGGTGGTGAGAAAAGGATGATTTTTTTGGTTGAGAGGTAGCTTTTGGTGAGAAAGTGGACGATTTGCTCTGTGCCATCACCTCTAAGTAAAATGTCCCTATCATTTTTAATGTTATTGGAAAAATCGTTTAGTTTGTCGATAAATTGGTGGACTTTTTCCGAATCAAACTTGAGGACTGAGATTCCAAAGCCATTATCGTTTATGCACTTAGCATTGAGATGCTGTTCGTAGGGAGAAACAGGAATAGCGTAAACAGGAATGCCAAGATACATACACTCGGAAAGTAAAGAATGCCCAGCGGTGGAAATGACTCCATCACAGATCGACAAAGTTTGCAAAAAATCGGCTGATCCATGCGGGTGAAGATGTATATTATCCGGGTGGTTTGAATACTTTTCAATGTCCGTCTGACTGATAAAGAGTTCGAAAGTCGCTTGTCTTTCTTCTGCAAGGACAGAAACTATCTCGTCCGGTGATTGAACAAAATCTCTGGCGGAAGAAATATAAACCAAGAAAGTATTATTTTGGGATGGATTTCTGATTAAACTTTTTATCGAATTTCTTAAGGGGGAAGGAAAGAAGGTGACATCCTCTCCTCCGATACGTTTTTGAGTTTTGAAAAAAGAACAGACTATTCTGGAGGCGGCTTTCGGGAAAAACATATTGAGTCGGTGAACTTCGTCTGCATAGGTAAACCCAGCGATTTCTTTGGGGAGATCGGAGTGGAGGAATTTGCTTTGCTGGTCGATGGTGACCAAAGGAATGTTGTAAGAGTAAGCATATTGGGCGGTAAGGGGTTCGTAGTCAGAAATGGCCAGATCCGGCTTGCCCAATTCTCGAAAGACTTTGTCTAGAGCCAAGAAGTTTATCTTGGTGAAATCCACGTTTTGATTGGAAGGGTGGACAGCGGAGGAAGCGAAGTCCAGGCCCGCTGATGAACCGACCACAAAGGGTATGGCTATTTGTACCAATTTTATATTTGTGTTACTTCCAAACTCTCTTTGGAAAGTGGTGAAGCTGTCGCCATAACACAGGATGACGATTCTATTGTCTTTGGCTAACTCGGAAATAATTGGGAGCTCTCTGTTTGCATGGCCATTGCCGATGCCGGAAACTCCATAAAGTATTTTCTTCATGTTAAATTCTTTACTTGATCCGCCATAAAGCTGACAGAACCTTTCAAATTGTAAACTTTTACTTTATTGAGTGCGCTTCTTAAAAAAGCTGACAGTCTACTTTTGGATGAATCATCAATATTGCCGGAAAAGACGGCTTCCCCCCCACAAAGAACGGTATCTGCATAAACAGTGTCCAAGAAGAATGGATAAAGTAGATGAAGATTTGAAGGTGAGATTATCTCCTCAATCCCATCTTGTCCATCGTCAATTTTGACGATGAAGATGGCTGATATTGGTACCGAAGCTGATGAAGAAATGTGCCTAGCCGGAAGATCGAAGGCAATACGGTCAGAAAAAGCTGATGAATCATCGACCAAATTCGGATATTTATTAAAATCTTCAGACCGGATAGAGACCGTTTTTGTCCCCGCAATGGCATGAAATCCTCGTGAAAAATCGATAAAAGTTTTGTTTCCTGAAAAAATTTGCCAGTCAAGATCGTTCATCAGTCTTAAGGCGAGAGTGGTTTTTCCCATACCCGAATGAGCTACCAGCAAGGCCATTTTTTCTTTTCCGACGCAGGAAGCGTGGACAGGGAAGAAGCCATGCTTGATGTAATCAAGACGAAACACGGAGTAAAGCAAATGCCACAGATCCAAGGAGAATTTATTATTCCAAGTGTCTTTTATGATGAGTACGTCGCCCATGCGAACTAACTGTTTTACCGGTGATTCTTCGAACCTGATCGAAAGCCCGACATTCGTATTGTCCTTGGTAAGAGTAATTCCGGGCAAGTAGGCACCAATTAGGTATTCATCCGGTGTCTCTCCCGGAGAGATGTCAGCCGATTCAAAAGAAACTTTATATCCGGTTTGCGACTGAAAAAAGAGACTTTTCATTCCACGATTATTATACTGCACAAGTTCGAAGAATGTAACCTATAGTTGACTTTGTTTGGTGGCTGAAGTAGAATTGGCCGGTACCTGTAAAAACCTGAACCGAGGAGTCAAAATGACAATTCTGAGAATAGCGAAGGCCTACAAGTCGTACGATAACAAAGGATCCTGTTTGGAGATGGCATAGGCTTACAACGTGGATGCACGTACTTCAGTCCAGACGGTGGCCAAACTTTCTTCCAGCTCGAATCGACCGGTTGGGGAAATGGTCACATGGGCTACTATGACCCACACCACCAGATCAAAGTTGATCTTCGTAAGCAACGAGAGGAAAACTTCATTCGCGAGGAAACAGCTACCGGACCGGGCCGGATCTACCGGCCAGCCGAAGTTCCAACCAGTTACGAAGTGGTCCTCCTGCCACACGTCCGTGAGTCACGGTACTTTTTGGCCTTGCAAGACGGTAGCATCCTCGTGTATGTGAGCTGTGATAAATACTACCCGAGCGAACCACCGCACGTCTACCTGGGAACCGTGGGTGCAATGAAAAAACTGATGGTCCTGTCTGAAAATTCTACAGGGATTGTGACCGAGGACGGACTCCTGGAAGTAAGAAACTGTCGGTTTCCGTCATGGGAGGGACTGAGGATGATACCTCTGAAAATGGAAAACTATATTTTCAAGGAAGAGAACGGGAAACTGACAGTCACTCCGAAGAAATAAGAACTCACCGCCCTGAAAAGGGTGGTTTTTTGTGACTACAAAGGCTAGTGTCTGAACCGAAAAGCCTTGTTTGCAAGTGTGAGAGTCGTGGCGATGAAAAGGTTGATGGCCGTGCTAATTAGTAAGGTGGTAGAGACGGTATCTGTCATTGAAATGATCTGAGAAGAGGGGTTCACAAATACTTGGACCCCCAGCATCCAAGTCAGGAAACCGGTAATGAGAAAAATGATGACCATAGGCAAGGTCTGCCGGATATCGGACCAGCTAGGGAAAAAAGAGTTGGCAACCGTAAAAAATAAATATCCCTGAAGACATAAGAATATTATCTGACCGGAAGCATAACTCGTCTGAAGAAGTGAGGCCAACCAGACTAAAAGAAACATACCTACAATAAATGGGGCAGTTCCTACAAATAAACCTTGTATCGGATTTAGTTTTTGGGTCTGAACGTAACCCAGAGCGACAGACCTCCCCTTTTCTTCATCCTCCCAATCATCTTCCAAATACTCGGGAAAAATTTCGATTTTACCGGTTCTGGCTCCGGTAATTATAGCGAAAAAGAAGTGAGACATTTCATGGATAACAGTCCCAGGTAGGAAGATAACACTCCAGATGACAATAAGGCTTTGATGCCCTCCACCGAAACGGTGAACAAGGTGACTGATCTCAACAGTTAACCATCTCTTGGAAAAGAATAGTAAGAGCAGACTAAGCGGAACAAGGGCGATAGGCATTAAGATTTAGTATAAAGCTAAAATAAGTGTAATATAGAAGTATGAACAATTATCAAAACTTGATGTCTTCTGGCCTATCCGGTTGGTTATATTTTTTCGTCCTGTTGGACCTGATCCTGAAAGGGATTGCTCTCTATAAAAGTGCCGGAAGAAAACAGGTTGTCTGGTTTGTTGCCTTACTACTAGTGAGCAGTTTGGGTATCTTACCAACTATTTATCTCGTGATTCACAAGGATGTCTTTGTGGGAACTGCTCCTAAGTCCGTGGTTAAGAAAAGTACCAAGAGAAAAAAATAAAAAGCCCCGCTAATGCGAGGCTTGTAGAGATCTTATTCCGTTTGTAAAGAGACCATTTTGGCGTAGAGTCTGTCTTGACCCACCAATTGAGCATGAGTCCCCTCTTCGACTTTTTTACCGTTATCCATAACGACAATCTTGTCCGCCAGCCCCCAAACGGTAGATAGCCGATGAGCAATTACCAGGGCGGTTTTTCCGGTCAGGATGGTTCTCATATTAGTTTGGATCTCACTCTCGGTAATAGCATCTACGGCGCTAGTGGCTTCATCGAGAATGAGGATGGGACGATCGGCTAAGATGGCTCTGGCCAGAGCTACCCGCTGTTTTTGGCCACCCGAAAGACGAATGCCTCTTTCCCCTACCTGAGTGTTGTACCCATCCTTTAAACCTAAGACAAAGTCATGGATACCTGCCAGCTTTGAAGCGTTGATGACTTCTTCGTCGGTGGCGTCCGGCCGGGGAAAGGCAATGTTATAACGAATAGTTTCGTCAAAAATATAAACGTCGTCACCTTGGGGAACATAGGAAAATTGTTCCAGCAGCTGGTGTCCATCCCAGTCGTTGATGTCTATACCTCCAACAAATATGGAACCCTTTTGACATCCGGCAAGACGCGTGACGATTTTTCTGATAGTGGTCTTCCCTGCCCCTGACGGACCGACAAGTGCCGTGACTTGACCGGGTTCTATATCCAAACTAAAATCGTGTAAAGCCCCATCTTCTTCGGAGTAATCTCCCTCGTAAGCGAAACAAACATTTTGAATGCTGACGCCTACAGGTCCGTCTGGTAACTCCCTGACTGTCCCTGTTTCAACCGGCTCTGCCTCATCAAGAAGATCGGCAAGTCTTTTGGCCCCTTCACTGTTTTGAGCCGCGCGATCCAGGAGTCTGGCAAAACGCCAAAAACTTGAAAATAACCGCTCGACCAAGACGCTCACAAAGATCAGCCCGGCTATAGTCATTGTTCCTTGCAGCAACTGTAAAATCCAGATAACAAGGATGATCCGGCGAGCTAGAGTAAGGATACGGATTCGCCAACGATTGTATGTAAAGACTCCCAGACGATGTTCCTTTAGGGCCTCGCCAATAATACCGTCATGAATCCCGGCTTGATCCTGCAATAACCTTTCTTGCTGGCCAAACATTAAATTGGTTTCTACTGATTGAACCGAGGCAATCGACTTGTTCCACTCTTCTTCGTAGAAATCTTGACGTTTGGCGCGGAATGGTTCTTTCTCCCGATTTCCCTTGATTGTGAGCCAGGCAAATAGAACAAAGGTGATGATGGCAATCAGAGCTACCCATGGGCTGAAGAAAAACAAGGGTATCAAACTAATGATGGTTTGAACCACCGTCGGGACAAATTCCCAACTCATGACATCTACAATATCTAGCGTCTTCCAAACACCGTCACCGACTTTTCCGACTAACGTACCCGAATTGTGCTTGTGATGCCAAGGTATATTCATCTTGAGAAACTTGGAAATTGCGGATAGCTTCAAATAACGAAAGATGGGATGACTTTGCTTGGCGATGATATGCCAATCAAAGGCGTTATCTAATCTCATATTGAGTTCATCGAAAAGGAGTAATCCTGCGATTAAATATACCCACACAATAGGAGCGACACCGCTTCCAAAAAGGCTTACAACGAGACTAATAACATAACTACTGCCTAACTGAACTGTTTCATATAGAAACGCCAATAAGACAAAAATAAGAAAAGTTCTGTGGAACGGAGCCAAGAGAGACCAAAGTTTTCTAAACATACTACCTCCTGATAAATTTAATGTGCTCTGCAACATGCCAAAAAAAACGCCGCGTATGCCGCGGCGTTTGTGTAAATCTATAAAATTATGGATTGATATACGCAAAAGCCGTGGCACAATTAAGGCCACAAGAACCCTCCACAAAGATTTGTGGAAGAACTATTCTTATTTTTATGATGGTGTTTACCATATTGATTGCCAAAATTGGCAATTAGTACTATATCATCTTCTTATAGGGTTGTCAACCGGCAATCACGAGGGTGTAATATAATTAAATTATGCAGAGGATAGACAATATAAACATCAACATTAGTCTAGCGGGAATTCAAAAAGTAATGGGTGATATCAGCCTCAGACTAAGTCACCTGAGCGGGAACGACGTGGCTTTTATCATTCTCGCCATTATCCTGCCTCCCATTGCTGTTCTTCTTAAAGTAGGCTTGACGACACAGTTCTGGATAAACGTCATCCTGACCATACTGGGAGTGATCCCCGGTCAGATTCATGCTATGTGGATAGTCCTCTTCTGACCAAATTGCCTAACATGATAGAGGCACTAATTGCAAAATATTTTCCAGAAGGTTAAGACTTTGTTCAGGCCCGCCGAACAGGCGGGTTTTTGTGTCATTTGCTACAATTTAATAATGAAGGTGAGCTGGAAAAAAAGAAAAAGAAATTATATATTCCCCCTTGTTTTTGGCGTGATTGTAACCGCCGGACTCGGATACGCCACCATGGAACTTGGAGGAAGGAATAATCGATTGATCCTTTCCGATCCCGCGACACCGTGGCTACCATTACAGGTAATGGACATCAACAAAACTTCCCCCGAACCCGTAATCAATATTGTGACTCCCGGGAGAAAATTCTCGCTACCCAGCGCCAAATGGGTTCCGCAGACATTTAATAATTGTGGGCCAGCAACAACCTCTATGGCTTTACAATATTTCGGATATTCTGTAACTCAAGAGGAAACAAAAAGAGCCTTGAGGACAAATCCCAAGGATTCAAATGTCTTCACCTATGAAATTGGAAACTATCTGAGAAACGACTTTAACATTGAATCTCGATTAATGTTCAACGGGAACATGATGATACTGAAAACTCTAGTTACGAATGGTTTTTATATCATCATCGAGGACTGGTTGCACCCTTTTGAAGATATTGGGCACAATGCCATAATCCGAGGGTTCGACGATGACATGGGAGTGTTTATTGCTGATGATCCCTTTACCGGAGTAGGAGTGAAATACAAGTATAGTGATTTTGATGAAGGACAGTGGAAACCTTTTAACCGTGAGTACTTGCCAGTATACCGGAAAGAAAAAGAGAGTCTTTTGAAGGCAATTGTGGGGGAAAATTGGGACACGACCAGGATGCATTTGAATGCAATCAGAATAAACGAGCTTGATGTTCAGAAGAATCCAAACGACATGTACGCCTGGTTTAATATCGGAACCAGCTATTATGCATTGGGACAATATACAAAAGCAAAAGAGGCTTTTGAAAGATCCAGAACCATAGGATGGCCGATGAGAATGTTGTGGTACCAATATCAGCCGGTACAAACCTACAACCATCTTGGTGAGTATGATAAAGCACTTGAAATGGCCGCGATTGGCCTTTCGACCTACGAAGCGTTCTCCGAACTTCACCTTGAATTGGCCATCGCCCACAAAGGACTAGGGAATTTATCAAAAGCCAGAGTCGAAGTAGAAAGGGCAATCACCTTGGCTCCGAACTTCGAACAGGCGATCACTTTTCAAAATCAGTTGTAGCCGATTGACTACCTCCGGTTTGACAAGTATTTTTTCTGAGCAACACGAAGTTTGCCTTTGGTAAAGTAGATGGCAATACTAATAAAAAAGACAGCTAGGGTATTAAGACGTAGAGCGGTGCCGGAACCTAACCTATCGGTCAGGAAGCCGATCTCTAGATTGCCCAGAAACAGGAGTCCTGCGTAAAGCAAAAAATAAATACTGGAAACTCGACCATGATATTTTTCTTCGACCATAAGTTGAACCATAGTCCCTAACACCACATTGATAGACACCAAGCCTCCACCGGCTAAAAAAAGATAGATAATACCCAAGTTTAAATTGGAGGTGAAAGAAAATAGAAACAGACTAAGAGAAAATAAGGTGTTTCCGAAGATGACGATGGCGAGTTTGCTAAATCTGCGAGAAAGGACAGGAACCAATAACGTAGCCACTATAGCGCCGATCCCTATGGAAGAAAAGAGGTATCCCATACCGGTAGAATCCGAATGAAAGATATCTTTGGCGAGGACAGGGATGATGGTAGTATAAGACCAACCAAAGATGGACATGGCACTTACATAAAGAAAGATAGCCCGGATGATGGGGTTCCGAACCGAATAGGTGATGCCCTCTTTGATAGCCTTAAGAGGTGATAAGTGTTGATTGGTGACTTTGTACGGGGTGTCGATTAAGAGAAGGGCTATGATGACAGCTATATAACTAAATCCGTTGATAATAAAAGCCCCACCGATGCCGGCCAAGACGATGTAGAGCCCTGCGATTCCTGGTCCTATAACCCTCCCCAAACTGGAGATGCCGGAATTTATTGATATGGCTGATGTAATTTTATCCTTATCGGCCAGCTCGCTCAAATATGCAAAATGAGCCGGAGTATAAACAGAATTGACAATGCCTCCCAGCAGAGCGATGATCACTATTTCCGGAATATTTACCCATCCAAAAATGGTGAGAATGCCCAAGAGAAAGGCCAAAAACATGGATATGGAGTTGGTAATCAGTAAAAGACTTTTTTTGGAAAAACGATCCACAATAATTCCACCAAAAAGGGAGAAGAAAAGAGCCGGTAAGGAAGACATGGCCGCTACAAGTCCGACCCAAAAAGCCGAGTTCGTCAATTGAAAAGTCAGCCACCCTAAAGCGACTACTTGCATCCAACTGCCGATATTGGAGATTAACTGACCGGTAAAATAACGACGGCAGTTCTGACTCTCCAAGACCGGGATTGAAGAAAAGATTTTGTGTATCAATTTGGAATTACCGACATAACCAACATGCGAACTACCGCTAATGAGAAATTTTTCATCCGGAGTAAGATGAGGGCGTTTTGTCTTGTGCACAAGTATAATAATAGACTATGGCAAAAACGACCGATTACGTAACTTTGGAAGGCAGAAATATGGTAAGAGATGGTTTGGTATCCGGACAAAAAATCCGAACAGTACTGTTTGCTCTTGGGTCGGTAGGAGATCCAAAAATAAAAGAGATCGATAAACTCGCAAGGGACAAAGGAGTACAAATTCAATCAATCCAGACAGACGAGCTGAATAAGATGGCCGAATCCAGAAACCCTCAAGGAGTGATCGCTCTGATGGATGTCCCAGAAATCACTTCCCTGAAACAAATTTTGGATAACAAAAGAAATTGTTTTGTGGTACTACTCAATCATATTGATTACGAACAAAATCTCGGTGCTATTTTGAGGACTGCGTGGGCAGCAGGAGTAGATGCTGTAGTAGTATCCCCCAATGGAGTCCACGAAATTACTCCGGTCGTGGCCAAAGTGTCTATGGGAGGTGCCGCCTATGTGCCGCTAATTCCCATGAGTCTGTTTCAAGCCATCAAAATGCTCCACGAATATGCTGTACCGGTAGTCGGAGTGGAGGTAGAAATGGGCAAGACGATGTACGAACAAAAACTGACCGGCCCGGTGGCCTTCTTGATGGGAGGAGAGTCCGAGGGATTGTCGGAACCTTTACAAAAAGAATGCGATTACTTTATCAACATTCCCATGCAAAAGGCCGTGGCCTCACTGAATGTGAGTGTGGCGACAGCTCTGGTGCTGTACGAAAAAAATAGACAGGAAAATAACAGATCATAGTTCTCAGATATCAGATCTCAGTTTGTGATATTTAGTGCTAACATGATTGTATGGAAGTAATCTATAAAAAAGCGGAAACTAACGAAGAGATTAGAAATTGGGTGGTGCTTCATGGGGGTAAACCGGCCACGATTAACGATCCCGAAGTAGTGATGGATAAGATTGGTCTGCGTATCGACTGGCCCGGACATAAGGATGAGGGAATGCTGAGCTCAGGAAGAGCGGCCACCAAAGATATCTCGTGGGATGAGTTTTTTGCCGTCATAGAACGGGAGAACCTCGATTTTGAGTATTCCGAGCAGGAAAATATTGATCCTACTTGGAGATATCGGTTCGTGCCTAAATACGCTCCCGCGTCCGAGGAGTAACCTTGCTTTTGGATTATGGGGTTGATAGAATATGCCTGTTCTTGAATAATTCAATTGGAGGCAGAATGAAAAATGTATCCCTTTATCTTTCCGATGCGTCAGAAATTCTCGCAAACAGTCTAACGGCGGCAGTCCAGAATGTTATCTTGAAAGTCACAAAAATCGAAACCACGGTTTCCATTTCTTCCGTCCCGATAACAAGAGGTGTAAGCATCATTCTGCATGATTTCAACCTTCAACCGTGGAAGGCGGCTACCCTCGTAACAGCCCTCAAGCTGGCAACATATGCCGTCCTTGGAGGCAAAATACCAAGTAACGATATCCACGTTACCATGCACGGAAGCGTCAGCACAGATCTATAGACTCTTGCCCTCACTAAGTGAGGGCATTTTTTATCTATTTTTCCTTGGAACGGCGGGTGCCTTCAGGACTAAAGCCTAGTTCCGATATGAGATAGTAATCGACGGCTTCAAGTAAATGTTTTTTTGTATCTTCATTTTGTATGACTACATCAGCCATCTCCAAACAACGGACAACTTGCTGACCAAAATTATTTTCACCAAGACCTAGATCCCGATTGTTCGCCCTGACAAAGTCGGCGTCCGATGTGCCATCCTCACCTCTCCTCCATGCGCGGTCAAGGTACCACTCCATTCTAAGCTCCGGTGAAGCATCGATACCAATAACGGTGATTCCAAGAACATGGCGGAGAAATTCAATTTCCGAAGGGTTTCTGATCGAGTCGATGACAACATTGCCATCAGTACTCCCCAAAAGTTCCAAGGTTCTTTCCGCCAAAACATGTCCACCAAAAATTTCTCGGAGATCATTTCCCACATTTTGAAGGTTTTCTCTAGACAAAGGTAAGCCTCGTGCACTAACTTCTTCGCGAACACGATCCGAAAGACTAAGAACGGTGAAACCTAAATCGCGAAGGTATTTGGCGACCTCGCCTTTCCCTGAGGCGATGGGGCCTACTAGGCCGATAACCATCCTTTTCATAATTCTAGTGTACGAGCAAGAACTCAAGAACTCAAGATAAACAAGGTGAAAGACTGAGATTGAGATGGTAGAATCTTTTTTATGGCTGCAAAATTTAAGGAAACTTTTGAGGAGATGGTATCGAAATACGAGAAAGAGTTCGACGCCTTCCAGGAGCTACACGACAAATACGAAAGTGATCCAAAAAGATGGCAAGCGGAATTTAATCTTGAAGGGGGAAAAATAATGGAGATTGTCAGGGTTTATGAGAATAAGCTCTGTGGACACATGGAAAATACCCAGAATGCGACATACTCAGCCGGATTAGCTGAGAAGTTTAGAAATGAAATAAAGAGGTATTTACCTAAATTAGACATGATTGGGGTGACGGTGGGATAAAGAACTCCAGAACTCAAGAAATCAAGAACTCAAGTTGAGGTATAAATTTTATTTGCCGCACTCAGACTTAATCTTTTCGAGGAGGGCGTTACAGAACTGCTCGGAGACTGCCTTGGAAGATTTCTCAAATAAGCTGGCTGCAACGCTGGCAGCCTGTCTGCTTATTTCCTCCGTAATCGAAGAAATTGGGGATTGAGTGTATTCGGTGGTGACCCCCATAATTTTGGGGGTGGGGATTTGAATCTTGTCCGGGATAACTTTGTTGGCTAATTCAACTGCAGGGCTGATGATGGAAGATTGGAACTGTGGGTTCTTGACATAGTAGTCAACGGGCTGCGAAATCTGAGGAAACATTTTGTACACTCCAAACAATGCGAGGCTAAATATGGCTATTCGGATAAATATGTTGTTCACAATGTTATGTTTTACAGATTTCTTTAATATGCAGTAAGGTGGCGTTTATCTCCTCGTGAGTAAGGATGTCCGAAACATGGTTTTCCTGGATGGCATCCTTGAGCCTTGCGCAAGTAACGATTCCCCTCTCCAGCAAACGGTTGATCTTGGACCTCGGAATTTGGTAGGCAAGAGTAACCGGATGAAGCCCGGCTGACATGATCAGATCCGACATACCGTGTCCTTGTGGGTCGAGCCAAGAAGTGAGCTCCAGTCCAACACAACTTGCGTAGTCAAAAACTTCGGATGTAACTTTGGTATTGGTAATCAGCCAGGGATAGTAGGTAATGTTGGTTCCGTGACTCTGCTCCATCGCCGATTTGATATCCAAAAACCGTGCGTAGGTATATAGAGCGACCTGAACATCCGTTTTGACACCGGGACTGTTGTGGAATTTACATTCGATAAAAAATTGCTTGTATTCTTTTTTGGCTACCACATCAATTTCGTGGGTAACGCATTTTCCAAGAACGATAACGCCTACTTCCGTTTTGTAACCATATTCCGATAAAACATCGGAAACGATTGTCTCGAATGGGTGACCGGAAGGTCCTAAATCCATGATGGCGCGCTTGAGACCGTAGTTGTAATAATTATTTACCGGAGCGTTTTCTTTGAGATAGGAGGAAATGTGCTCATGGATATCTTTGGTGGTGATGCCGGTTTTCAGATGGCGCTTGAGATAATCGACTGTTTGCGAAGCAACGTCGACAGAAAGGCCGGTTTTGGCGAGAGACTTTACGAGCTTCGATTCATCGAAGTGCTCTTGTTCACCGGAAGCCTTGGTGATAGTAATGGGACTAAGGGTTATCACTGAATTTATAATAACAGGTAGTGGAGTGAGATTGCCACGTCGCCCTGCTCCTCGCAATGACGGCGATGAGGTAGAATAACAGTATGAAAATGAGCAGAATGGGCGCGAGGCCCGAAAAAATGGCACCAAAAGATGCCGAAACGATAAATCACAAGCTCCTAGTCCAAGCGGGTTTCGTCAGACAATTGATGGCCGGAGTTTATACATACCTGCCTTTCGGTTTAAGAGTATTGAGAAATATTGAAAAAATTATTCGTGAGGAAATGGATGCCATCGGCGGAGAAGAAATTCTGATGCCCATGCTACACCCGGCCGAGATTTGGAAAAAAACCGGAGGTTGGGACTCTGTCGATATCTTATTTAAGTTAACAAGCAGAACTGATCGGGATTATGCCCTGGGATCGTCTCAAGAAGAGGTCGTGACCCCAACCATGAAAGAGTTCATCAGGTCTTACCGAGACTTACCAAGAATGCCTTACCATATTCAATGGAAGTTTAGGGACGAGCTCCGGTCGAAGTCCGGGATAATGAGAGGAAGAGAGTTTCTAATGAAAGATATGTACTCTTTTCATCTAGACCAAGCAGACTTTGATAGATTTTATGAAATTGCCAAATCGGCTTATTTAAAAGTTTTTTCCAGAATGGGGCTGGACGCCAAAGTGACAGAAGCTTCGGGCGGAGATTTTTCGGAGAAAATTTCCTATGAATTTGAGGTTCTGACCGATGCCGGAGAAGTAAATATTTTATATTGTGACTCGTGTGAATTCTGTGCCAATGTAGATGATCTAAGCAATTACAAGGAGGGGGACAAATGTCCCAAATGCGGAAAATCGAAACTGAAGCCATCTGTAGCGGCTGAAGTAGGGAACGTGTTTGATTTGGGACAGAAATACAGCAAGGCATTTGACATGAAAGTTGCAAATGACAAGGGAGAGATGATTTACCCGATAATGGGTTGTTATGGAATTGGCATCACCAGAACTATGGGAGTAATTGTGGAAAAGTTTCATGACGATAAAGGAATTATTTGGCCAAAAAACATAGCTCCATTTATGGTGCATTTGATTGACATCAAACAAAACGACAAGGCACTAGAGATATACCAGCTACTTCAGGCCAAAGGCATCGAAGTGCTGTGGGATGATCGAGATATTAATGTCGGGGTAAAGTTCTCGGACGCCGATTTGATCGGATGCCCTTGGAGATTGGTGGTTTCCGAGAAAAGTATGTCTACAAACGAAATAGAGGTAAAAGCAAGACAAAATGATGAACCGGAGATGATGAATGTCGAAAGTTTTATCAATAGCTTAAAGAGTGATTGAAGTACTGGGAATTACGATACATCTTTATGGAATGATTTTGGGTTTGGGTGTGTGGGTGGGTATCGAGGCCGCCCAGCTGGCCTTTCCTAAAATAAAGAAAGAAATTGATGCCGTCTTTCTGTGGGCACTGATAGGAGGAGTAGTGGGGGCGAGACTATACCATGTGATAGATTATTGGAGAAGATATTATCAATATAATTTGGGAAAGATCTGGGCTGTTTGGGAAGGCGGTCTGGGAATATGGGGGGCGGTTCTAGGAACGGCAATGGGGATTTTTCTCTATGGTTATTTTAAAAAGAAAAATGTATGGCCGGTGCTGGAGGCCCTCGCTATTGGCGCACCGATAGCTCAAGCCATTGGAAGACTGGGGAACTGGGTAAATGGCGAGCTTTACGGCAAGAACGGTGAGCCGCTTTTTGCCTGCGAAGCATTATTGAACCTATCTCTATTCGTGCTCCTCTTGATACTGAGAAAGAAGAAGGTGTTTTCGGGAAAACTTCTAGGCGTCTACTTGATAGGCTATGGAGTAATAAGAATATTGCTGGAAGGCCTTAGGCCAAATGAAGTTATCTGGCGGATTGGCGGGATTCCCATGGCAATTATATTTGGGTTGTTATCTATGGCAATCGGATTTTTAATCCTGCTAAGAAAGAAGCTCAGTCGAAATAGGATAACGAGTCAGCTTTGAAATGATATAGTCCGTTACCCGACTCGGTTAAGAGGCCGTGGGATAGAATTTCATTTTCAAATTTTTTATGATCGTAAGGTTTGTCCATGGTGACCTCATATATGTCCCGAAGTTGGTCCAATGAAAAGTCTTTGGGAAGAAATGAACCGGCAATATTGGAATAAGCCATTTTCCCCCTAACTCGCGTTAGGGCAAAGTCAATAATTTGTGAGTGATCAAAGGCTGTTTCCGGGAGATCTAAAACGGGAAGCCACCGGATATCGGTGTAATGTTCAGAGACGATTAAATCGTAAGACTTTATATTATTTACAAGTAGCATGTGAGCAACTGAGACTACTTGTCCCCGTACGTCCCGGTCCGGGTTACCAAAGGTATACAACTGCTCCAGATATCCGGAACGAATGTTTGTTTTGTTTTTGAGAACTCTAGTTGCGGTTATTTCGGGTGACTCACCCAGATTAACCAGTCCACCGGGTAAAGCCCACTTGCCGTTATATGGCCCGCCTTTGATCTTGAGTAAAAGGACCTTTAACTGTTTTTCGTCTATCCCAAAAACTACCGTATCTACTGCTACGGCCGGGCCTTTGACAGTTTCGTGTAGAGTTGATTGCATTTATCTTGAAATTATTTAACAATATAGATTATAGATTATATGAAATACAACTACGACGATATTAAGAACCCGGAGAAGATAGCTTTGATGCGGCGGGATCTAACGAAACTTGCCAGAGGTATCCGTGTAAGTACTATTCCAGAAGATGCCAGCCTTACAACTCCACAGTCGGCCAGAGATGATCAGGTTCTGCTGGGTGACAAAATGGTAAAAAGACGCAGAATCGTACTTCTGACTCCCATGTGCTCAGCCGCGACTTGTTTAATGTGTCCCCTACCCAATGAAGCCCTTGACAGTAAAAGACGCCCCATCATGCCGGAAGAAATCTCGGCTCAGTTTGACAGTGTGATGAAGGATGCGGATGACGCAGATTTTGACCTACTGACCCTTTACACGAACGGCAATTTCTTTGCAGACGCAGAGGTACCACCTGTAAGCCGGGAACATATGTATAAATTGTTTAAAGAGAGCAAGGCCAAATTTTTGCTCGTTGAATCTTTACCACAGTTCCTGACTAGAGAGAAAATGGAGGAAGCAAAAAATATTATTGGAGAAAAGAAGCTGATCGTGGCGATAGGTTTGCAATCAGCAAGCGATCTGACTAGAGCCATATCGGTAAACACGACAACCACCAGAGAGTCTTTTGAGCGGGCATACGCTTTACTCAAGGAGTTCGACTTTATCATTCAGGCGTTTTTGATGATCAAACCGCCATTTTTGACTGACGACGAGGCTATCGAGGATGCCGTAAAATCGATCCAATATTTACATGAACTTGGTATCCAGAACCCGATCCTGTGTGCCACCAGAGTAGCTCCAAACACAGTATTGGCCTTACTAAGTAAGGAAGGTAAATTCCGTACACCTTGGCTTTGGACCATTATTGAAGTCCTAAAAAGAAGTGCCACACAGTCTCCAAACGCTTTCCCCCGTGTGGTCATATCTGAACTAAGAAAAGAAAGTAATGCCGACTCCGAAGTCCCAAAGAACTGCGATATTTGTTCAACGAGGACAGTTGATGCCATCGAAAGATTTAACGAAGATAGAAACTTGGAACATCTCGTGTCCTTGGATCATGAATGCAAGGAAAAGTATCTCAAGGAAAAAGAGAAGGAGAATAAAACTGTCGGCCAGATACCATTGGAAGACAGGGTGAGTGAGTTCTTAGAAAAACACAGGCTACCGGAAAGTACTATTTGAAGGCTAGTTTTTGGAGTCTATTTAGATGCCATCGGCAAATATCGACCATTTTTGTTTTGTCGTCGAAACCGATATATTTCATGAGTTTGATAAAGGAGGGATCGCTGTCTTCGAGGAGGATCTCGGATTTTAAGTAGTTATGAAAAGTAACGTTCAGCTTCCAAATCTGCATGGAAACCGAAAGCTCGACGGAAGGCGGTATCATACCCCGGGAAACTAGAGATACATAGGGAAGGAGATATGGAGCCCGAATTATCTCACCGGTGGGCATGGAAACAACCAGTCCACTGTCCAGCGAGCCAACCAAAAAATCCCGTAAATCAACAATATCAAGGAGCTCTTTATCTCCTTTGGGATTAATTTGATCATTATGTTTGTCAAGATACATTTGTAAGAGTCCAATTCTTTTATTGATCTTTATTTCTTTTGGTGCAAGTTCAAGAATTGTTTTTATTGTAAAACCTGTGGCAATATCATCATCAACCAGATCGTATTCTCCGGGTTTGATGGCCAAGAACTGATCGGAGATAGCCTTTCTTCCCGGCCGACTGACGAGATGTTCCCACCGAGATTGCCCGTCACAGAGGCCAAAGTGTCTGGAGAAATCGAGCTTGGTATCGCTATGCGTACAAGCATCCAGATTAATAATTGGCCCGTTTCGCTCCATCTCGGTAACATATCCCTGTTGTTCGTTTAAATCAATTAAGGTGGGTTTGACCGACATTGGAGTATCCGGGGGTGAACAGTTACTAAAATCGAATTCCAAACTCCGGCAAAACTTATCCATGAATTCAATGGTGGCCAAAGTAAGATCGATTTCTTTGGCCTTCTTTTGCCAAATTTTGGTGGCATAACGAGAATCATTTCTAATGGCATAGATATATTTTTGTTTATTTTCAGAGGCCTTAGGATATTGATGGTGCCATTCTTTGAGCAATTCATCGATGGAAGCGAGTCCTTCTTTGGTCCCATTTCTGATTTCAGTTGAAGAGATATTGGGTTGGTCGTAAAAAGCATCAACAATCAATATATTGTTGTTTCTGGTGATCAGCGGGTCGTGGTTGATGCTGACCAGACTATCTTCATGAGATGGTCTTTTGATACAGACGCAGCCTCCTTTCTTGGCAAAAAGTCTGGCAAATGGGGCGTTGTCACCGCCAAAGACATAAAAAACTACGACCGGAAAATTTACATGAAGATGTTTAGCCAAATATGCTTCTAATCTGGTGATGACATCGGTATAGGTGATGGGGACGTCATTGAAGCGCGCCTCCCAAGGATCAGACATTAGCCAGTCGGAATGAGCAACGGCTTTTTCACATAACCTCAGCCTATGCGATGTATCAAGAAAAAGAACATCTTTGTATTTTCCAAACACGTATTTGTCGTGAGAGGGAGAAATGTATCCTCCCAGGACAGTTCTCCCTCTGTTCTCCAGTTCCTTTTTGGCATTTTCCATCATCATGAGATGTCCTTGATGGATGGGTGAAAAGGCTCCGGTGGATAGTAAAACTACAGGTGGCGTCTCTTGAAATTGGCCGATGGTATCCGAATCAAGATCGTGAATGTTATTAATGATTTTCTGAAAGGGAGTAGTCAGCCAGTTTAGGTCATTTCTTTCAGATTTGTAATTTTCCGGCTCAACCTCGTCATCAAAAAAACCGGCTTCAATGACGGAACGGACCTGTTTATAGTTGTCGTAGGCGGCGGCGGCATAGGGGTCTCTGAGAATTTTCCAGGCCAAACGGAGATTTTTGTGACTACCTTTGACCTTTGACCGGCGAAGAACATATGACCTATCGAGTTCCTCGACGGTCACACCGGGTTTGACTCCAAAATCACTCCAAAGATCTTTCATAATTTAATCCATCCAGCCACCAGGAACAAACCTTTCATAAATATCAAAGTGAACGGATGGATTTTTTCCCAGATATTTATGCTTGTTATATGAGTGCATTGATTCTAGTCTGGAGCTTAGAAGCTCAAATTGATCAATGGCTGCTTGGCTCCAGCCCCTACGAAGATGGCTCTTGGTTTCGGGGGAGTTTAAGGAAAGATAAAGCATGTATAGCTCAACAAAATCGTACGTGGCTCCGAACACTTCTTCGTCCGGTCGTGCATCGTACATATCGCCTGAGGGAATAGCGTCGATAACACTTTTGGGCAAGTCAAGTATTTTTGCCATCCGATAAACCTCACTTTTATGAATATCGGAAATAATTTGAACGTCTACAAGACCGTCGGAGGCTTTACCAAAATAACCGATATATGCCCCTTCGTCTCTGTTGGTAGTACCGCACAAAATCCCTGGTAAGCTCATTTCCGACAATAAACTGGTGATGTAATAAAGGGCGGGGGTTCTCATGTATGAAACGAGTTGACCTGAGGCCCAGCCGGCTCCAGTAAACCGCATGGCGGAGTCCACAGTTTTTTTCATCAAAGCGTGACACTGCGTAAGATCTACCTTTGCCGGAGTTAGTCCAAAATGATTGACTAGATCCAGACCCCGGTCAACGGTTGACTCCTGATTTGAGGCCGACTCTTTCGAGAATACAGGCAAAAAGACGGGCACTATTTTCTTAATCGGCGAATTTGGTTCTTTTGAAGCCGAATGGACAATCCCCAAAGTTACGGCCGAATCGATACCTCCACTGACCGCGACGACACAAGATTTGAGACTGAATTCGCGCATATAATCATTTAATAAGCCCACCTTCTTTTTCAGGTAATAACTCTCGTCAAAGTTTCTTTCCTGGCGCAAATGTTCAAGGACTTCTTTAAGTTCCGGGACAAGATCTTTGTCGGTTTGGAGATTGTATATCTTCATATTTATTATTTAATAATTATTTCATTGCATAATCTACAGCAGCTCCGGCAAGAATATCGGCACTGTCATGTAACTTGATGGATGGTTTAATATGCTCGGCAACAATTGATAATTCAGTACATCCAATTATGACACTTTCGGCGCCTCTAGCCACTAGCGAATTGATTACTTTCGTTAGCTCCCGGTTATCTATTACCGAATAACTGCCCCCCATGACATGAAGAATAATGTTGTTTAGATCGATCTGAGCCATGTCATCGACTTCGAGAACTTCAATGTCTTTAGTACTTAAGAGTTGACCATATAACTGTTTTCTATGACTCTCCTCGGATGCGAGCACACCGACTGTCCGAACGTGAGAGTCGACAACACTGTCAACCGTAAGGGAAATCATGTCCAGAATGGGAATTGAGATTTCGTCTTTGAACTCCGGAAGTAATGCATATAAGGTGTTGCAAGCAATGATAATGACATCGCAGCCAGAATTCTGAAGAACATCTAAGCCATGTTTAAATTGGGTTCTTAACGAGTCGTTATCGGTGCTGCCTTTTTCCGAAAAACCTTCTAGAGGTAGACTATATAGAATTGTTGGCGGATAGTCAGTGTCTTGGATGGCATGGTACTTAAATTGAGCATGGCGAAGCATCCGAATGTAGACATTTGCTCCCGCAATGGGACCCGAACCCCCGAGAACGCCGATGGTTTTGTATTTAGTCATCCCACCTTAAATCATAAGTGATATGAAGCAATTCATCTACCCAAAGACGATCTTGACCACATCGTCCATGCTCTTGGCGAAGTAAAATTTGAGATCTTTTTTCACCTTTTCCGGCAAATCGACCATGTTCTTTTCGTTTTCTTTGGGAAGAATAACCTGTTTGATACCGGCACGATGGGCGGCGACCACTTTTTCGCGGACACCGCCGATCTCCAGAGCCCGACCCCGCAGAGTAACTTCTCCGGTCATGGCCAGATCTTTGGGAACCGGCTTTTTGGTAAAAGCGGAAATGATGGCGGTGGTAATGGCCAATCCCGCACTCGGACCATCTTTAGGAACAGCTCCTTCCGGTACATGAATGTGAATATCGGACTTGGCGATTTTTTCTTCTTTTATGCCCAGCTCGTGACAGTGAGAGCGAACGTATGAATAAGCGGCTTTGGCTGACTCTTTCATGACGTCACCAAGCTGACCGGTAAGGGTGATCTTCCCCTGACCCGGCATGAGGGCAACTTCGATAAAGAGAATATCTCCACCGACTTTGGTGTAGGCAAGCCCCGTGACCAAACCGATTTGATCAGTATCCTCCGCAAGAGTATGACCATACATTATGGGTCCGAGATATTTATGAATGAGTTCTTTAGTTACAATTATCGGAAGGTCTTTGCCGGAAGCCTTGACCTTGGCGACCTTGCGCATGACTGAAGCAATCTGACGCTCCAGATTTCTAACCCCTGCTTCACGGGTATAGTATCGAACTATATAGCGAAGCATGGGAGAACTTAGATCGACGTCTTTGGGTTCTAAGGCATTTACTTCGGCTTGTTTTTTGAGTAAATATTTTTTGGCGATATGGAATTTTTCTTCTTCGGTGTAACCGGAGAATTCTATAACCTCCAATCGGTCCCGAAGTGCAGGTGGAATGGTATCCAGGACGTTGGCTGTCGTAATAAAAAGAACCTGGGATAGATCATAGGGAATATCCAAGTAGTGATCTTGGAAAGCAAAGTTTTGCTCGGGATCTAGAGCTTCAAGAAGGGCCGAACTGGGGTCACCACGAAAATCTGCACCGATCTTATCAATTTCATCGAGCATAAAGACCGGATTATTTACCCCACTGTCTTTTATGGATTGAACAATGCGCCCCGGCATAGCCCCAACATAAGTACGACGGTGGCCACGAATCTCAGCTTCGTCTTTGACTCCGCCCAAAGACATTTTGACAAATTTACGGCCAATGGCTTTGGAGATGGAACGGCCAACTGAAGTCTTACCAACACCAGGTGGACCAACAAAACAAAGAATAGTCGGAGGAACGGCTGACTGCTTCTTGGTACTCTTAACCATATCTGACTTAAGCTTTAGAACAGCGATGTATTCCAAAATTCTTTCTTTGACTTTCTCCAGTCCATAGTGATCCTGATTCAGTATTTTTTCCGCTTTGGAGAGCGAGTAACTGCTTCTGGTGTACTCTCCCCAGGGAAGCTCGAGCACTGTTTCTATCCATGTCCTAAGATATGAAGTTTCCGGATTATGTATGGATAGTTTGGCCAGACGATCGAGCTCTTTGGATACTTTGGCATGAATTTCCTTTGGAAGTTTGGCTTTTTTGAGTTTTCCCTTAAGTTCACCAATTTCTTCTTCTTCGCCCCCCTCTCCCAGCTCTTTTTGAATTGCCCGCATTCTCTCTCTGAGCACCGCTTCTTTCATGCTTTCGTCAAATCGTTTTTGAGTTTTGTTCTCAATTTTTTTTTCAAGCTCCAAGATTTTTATTTCTTCATTGAGGCGTTTACATATGAAGTTTAATCGGCTTTCGGTAGAATTGTCCTCCAACAGCTTTTGTTTCTCGTCATTCTTTATTTCCAGAACGGCGGAAATCTGATTGGCTATGAGAGTTGGATCGGCACTACCGAAAATTTTGGCTAGAATACCTGGATCGACATTGGTTTTCCCTAAGTCCTGAGCTCTTTTTATTTCCGCCACGGCACGATTTCCCAAGGCGATAACTTCCGGAGAAATTTCAGCGGACTCCTCAATGTTTTCGACCACCGCCCACATGCGGCCATCCCGACTTTCCAACTCCGTAATATTGACTCTGAAAAGCCCTTTGACGATTGCATGAAGTTCATCGTTAACAGGAAGAGTTTTGATTATTTTACATACCGTGCCTGTTGAGTAATAATCTTCTCTACTTTCGGCGGTAGCTTTGGCATCTTTTTGAGAAGCAAAACAGACCTCCTGATCGTTGGCAAAAGCTTCACTAATACCCGAAATCGAGGCTGGACGCCCGAAGGTGAGCACCGCCTCAGTATCCGGGAAAATTACTCCTTCTCGAAGTCCAATAAATGGTACCAGGCTGGTTTGGGATAAGTCGCTTTTAACTTCGTTTTCGGCCATAGTTAAAGATTTTAGCAGATGAGTGAATAAATTGCTAACCCATCAAAAGATGAGAAATCTAAGTCCTAAAAGAATTGTAGCCATTATGGTAAGACAGGTGATAATGAAAAAAAATGAGATCGAGAATTTTTGCCTGGGTGACATATTATTTAACTACTTCCAAACTCCTTTCTTCCGACCAGAGATGGCCACTTCCCACCTTTGCATAAGCGCGAAAAAATACCAGGCCCGGTTTATCAAACCTGATACCTAGCTCGAAATCGCTTGGGAGACGATATCGACCATTGGTGTAATCGGGTTGAGAATATGGATAGCCGACTGCTTGAGGTGAGTCCATTTTTGTCAAGGCGCTGGGACTAGACTGATAACCCCAATAAATGGTGGAAAAAGAAGTTGACAGATCAGGACTTGATTGAACATGCCAAAAGAATGACCCTTTACCGCCTATGGTGACAGACTCGGGGTAGGAAATAAGCTCGACAGACAGCTGAGAAGGTCGAGTCTCTTTCAAGGCCACTTGGGCATTTAGATAATTTATGTAAACCAACAAAAGGAATACTGCTATGCCGATAAAGATGTAATATAAAATCTTTGGTTTCATGAGTTTAAACAATTATAATGTCTTGTGAGAAAAAATAGTATTACCGTTCAAGAAATTATTGTCGGATTGATGCTTTTATTGGCAGTTGTCTACTTTTTGGGACAGACAATTGTTTCCAAAAAGGTTGTCTTCCCGGAGATTGTCGAACAGATACTTGCTCCATTAATTAGTCCCAGCATTACACTTACCCCATCTCCAACACCGAGAGCGCGTACGCTTGCGGAGATGGATAAACTTTTTGGTCCCTGTGTGAATCTGCCGACACTCATGTATCACCATGTAGAACCGGAGGCAGTTGCCATAAAGAATAAGCGTGTGGGGTTGAACGTACCACCCGAAATGTTTAAGAAGCAGATGGAGTATTTGATTAGCAACAATTATTCGATAATAACCCCGAAAGATTTGATTGATTTTTTTGACTCCGGAAAGGTTCTGCCGGCAAAGCCGGTGATGATTACCTTTGATGATGGATATGTAGATATCGGAGACGTGGCTTTTCCAATTATGCGAGAGATGAAAATCAAAGCCACCATCTACATTCCCACTGGTTTAATGGAAAACTTTTCTTACCTGACTTGGGCAAAGATAGAGGAGATGAAATCTTCTGGTCTTATTACCTTCGGAAACCATACATGGTCTCACAAAAATGTAGGGGCGGATAGGGAGGTGGTCAAATACGAAATATCGACGGCCGACGGACAACTCTCCGAAAAAGGACTCGGCGATCCAAAAACCTTCGTTTATCCTTATGGCCTGGAGAATAACTCTACCGAAAAGCTGCTGGACGAAATGGGGTACCAGCTGGCCTTCACCACGGTACCCGGAAGAGTGATGTGCGAAAAACGAAGATTGTCACTTCCTCGTATCAGAATTGGGAATGCCTCCTTATCCGTTTTTGGATTATAAGAATTGGGAAAGTCTAGACTATTTCTGAAAATATTTTTTATCCTTGAGTTTTTCCGGTAGGAGATCCTCTTTGGAGTACATATCGTATCCCGAACCATAACCGAGTCCCTTCATGAGTTTGGTAGGGGCATTGCGAAGATTCAAGGGAATTGGAAGATTGCCAAATTGACTAACATCGGCCTGGGCGGCACGAAGAGCGTCATAAGCAGAACGATTTTTGACACAGCCGGCCAAGTACGCAACGCCGTGTGCCAGATTGATGGCGCATTCCGGATAGCCGATCTGCTGACAGGCCTGGAAAACAGCGTTGGCGACTACCAGAGCAGTGGGCTGAGCAACTCCAATATCTTCACTGGCGAAAATAACCATGCGACGGGCGATAAAAAGAGGGTCTTCCCCACTATCTACCAAACGGGCGAGGTAGTAAATGGCGGCGTCCTGATTACCGGATCTCATAGATTTTATGAAAGCGGAAATGACGTTATAGTGCTCCTCCCCTTTCTTGTCAAATCTGAGGAATTTGTTCTGAATGGCATTTTTGAAGTTGTCTATTGTGAGAGCCTTGTAAAGATTGAAGGTGGACTCGATTAGCCCAATGGCCTGACGGGCGTCCCCATTGGCAAATTCCGATAGCCACTCCCGGACGTCATTATCCATCTTGGTTTTTAAAGCTTTGGTGGCCCGATCAATAATTTTGGCGATATCCTCGGGGGAATGTTCCTTGAGAACAAAAACCCGGCACCGGGAAAGTAGTGGGGGAATAATTTCGAAGCTGGGATTTTCGGTGGTGGCACCGATCAAGGTGATTTTTCCGGATTCTACGAACGGTAAAAGAAAATCCTGCTGGGCTTTGTTGAAACGATGTATTTCGTCCAAAAAAATGACGATAGGCTTGATAGCTTTGTTCTTCTCCCCTGCTATCTGACGTATGTCGTCTTTGCCGGCCGAGACGGCTGACAACTCATGAAAATCAGCATCGATGGCATCGGCGTAAATTCTGGCGATAGTGGTTTTTCCGGTTCCAGGGGATCCCCATAGAATAAAGGAAAAGATCAATTTGTTTTTGATGGCCAGACGGAGAGGTTTGCCCTCCCCCGTAAGGTGCTCCTGGCCGATGAACTCCTCCAGATTTGAGGGTCGGATACGGGAAGCCAGTGGTTCGACTGATTTGGTCATGTTCGGTATTTGTTTGGGTTAATCTTAGTTTATCAGAAGTGTGAGAAAATAGCATAAGCTCTATCTATTTTAGTAACGGCATCACTCAAACGCTTTTCTTTACTTCCGGACACGATAATAAAATTTGATTTGTTTTCCTTTAATATTTCAATGAATCGATGATGCATCTTGGTCCTGATATGTTCTCCGTCTCTAGTACCGTCCTGAACAAAAGGAATGTCGATATCCGTAAGAATGTAAAGAAGGGGCTTCTCTCGCTTAACCGTCTTCTCCATTTTCTTACTTTCTTTACCGACATAGCGTTCGTGCCAAAGGGTAGTAGCGAAAGCATCCGTGTCGCAGATGAGCAACCTATTGGCCTTTTTTAATAAAACGTTTTCGAGATGGTTTTGGGTAGTTGCAATATGAACAAACTCGTCTGTTTTCCATTCAGAAGAGTACTGAGAATACATTTGGCCTTCGTAGTAGAGACGACCATACTCCGGCACCCAAACTGTGTGATAGAAACGGGCGAGATCTTGGGCTAGAGTGGTAGTACCGGTGGACTCTGCACCAAGTACAACAATCTTCCGGGTGAAATAACCTCTTGTGGCCTGTGGTAGATAATCCCAGTATTTGTCCAAATCGGACCTGATTTTGGATGCGCTAATTGGGAATATGTTTCTTTTCAAATCCACTAAACAATGGTGACTGCCCATGAATTTGGCATATGGTTCACCGTAGAGTTCGGAGGTAAACACTGCCTCAGGGGCAAAACCCAAAAACTTAATCGTAAGATCGGCCCAGGCTTTGGAGACATTGGTAGAGTCCGAGTCGAGAGAGGCGTCGTGATTCAAGATACGCACTTCCACTTTGGGAAAAGTCTCTCTGATCCACCCGGCTCTAATCTCGGCCGGAATGAGATATCGATCGGTTTGACAGACAATGACGGTTACCGAAGCGGAGTTCTTGAGGGCAGTCTTGATTAAAAATTGATGGCCTTTGTGAAAAGGATAAAACTTACCGATAACGAGACTTGTCCTATACTTTTTTTGCATACCCTTTTAGGGTTTTTGACCAGTCATAAACTCCCTTGAAGGCGTTTATCAGGAAGAAGGCGTAGAGCAGAGCAAGAAAAATAACACCTTTTTGGTAGTAGAGAAAAACCCCAATGATATCGACAATAATCCACAGATACCAGTTCTCGATTTTTCTTTTGACCAGATAGACATTGGCGACGAAGCTTGCCGCCGTGGTAAAGGCGTCCATAAAAGGAAATGAGGCGGCAATGGGGAATAGAACCGGAAAAATTAGATGAATGTTGGACATGAAGCTACTCAAAGCATAAGTGAGTATGGCAATAGAGACCAACCCGATGAGGTTAAAGTTTTTACTGGCCCGACTAATGACCAGCTCGCTATTGGTATCTCTTTCTTTGGTAGCCGGATGAGTCCAGACCCACCAACCCCAGAAGCCCGTGAGAAGATAGTAGAGCTGCTCAAATAGGTCGGAATAAAGCTGGATTTGGTAAAACAGGAACCCGTAAAGAACTACCCCCACAAGTCCGATGGGCCAGGAAAAAACCTTGTTTTTGGCGGAGAGATAGACCGACCAGCCGGTGAAGATAGTGCCGAAAAACTCGATATAACTCATGGGGTAATTGAGGATGGTAAAGAAAATGGTGTCCACCCCAAAGAAGTTTTGTATGGTCATGGTGTAAGTTATACACCCTATTTAGTGTCCTGTCAACACTATCTTATGGAATATAATGTGTTTATGGATGATATTGCGAACCCACAACGTTATTTGGAAAGAATGAGTAAACCCCTACAGGAGAAGCTGAAAATTGCCAAATATATACCTAGTGGAGCCAACAGTCTCTTGGACGTGGGCTGTGCGGACGGCACAGTTACTTTGGCATTGGCGGATATGTTTCCGGAAATGAAATTTGTGGGAATTGACCTGAACGCGGACTTTGTTAATATGGCCCGAGAGAGAATTGGAGAGAGGAAAAATGTAAGCTTTGAGCATGGATATTTACGAGAGAGACTGAGTAATCCTGAAAAGTTTGATGTTGTCCTTTTCTGCTCAGTTCTTCATGAATTCTATAGCTACGGAGAAGGGATCTCGACAATTGTCAAAGCCCTCTCCGATGCCCATGAAATACTAAACAAAGGAGGAGTCCTGATTCTGCGTGACATGATCTTGTATGACTACGCCGATAGATCTGAACTTTGGGTGGAAGAGATCAAACGGAAGGTAACAACCAAAGAAGAAATCCGACATCTTCTGGTGGATTTTGAAACAATATTTGGCCCCATAAAAACAATTAAACAGCTTAACCACTTTCTACTGAAATATATGTATGAAGATAATTGGGAAAGAGAGGGTAAGGAAAACTATGTGCCGGTTTCATTTGAACAATACGATCAGATATTTAAATTGCTGGGAATGCAAGTATTGTTCCAAAGATCATCCACGATCCCCTACCTGAAGGAAAAATGGACAAGTGATTTTGGGTTCTCGGAAGCGGAACTCGAAAGCTTCAGATCGACAGGTATTATTGTCGCCAGGAAATAACCATTCCTTTTTCCGGCTAGCCAGACGGACAAGTTGACAGGTGAGCTGATTTCCTCTAGACTGGATTTCTGGGAATGAAGAAAACCAGAAACATATCGATTCACATTAAAAAGGCCGCAGGGCCTCTTTTTTTTGACGATTTTTATCGAAAGGGGGTGAGAATTGATGGTTGAGAAAATTACTTTTCAAATGTCCGGCTTGGTCAAGGATTCAGCTAACTTAAAAGAGATTGAGTTTTGGGGACACGATGCGGGAGAGTTTATGACGCAAGAATTAATGGAGATAATTGAAGTCCTTGGAGCCTCAAATGAGGAAGGGAACAATCAGGTTCAGGCAGAGAAATAGAGTAAAATAGGTGGGTACATTCACTCTAACTGACAATCTGGAGGCGCATATGGAGTCTGCCGTAAATTCTATGTTCTCACCGATTTTTTCAAACAAGCCAAACTCCGAGGTTTTGGCCGAGACACTGGATATTGATAAACTTAGGGAAGCCGTGGTGGCGAGACTCGCCGAAATCGAGAAAGAGGATAGGGGCCATTATTGGTGGGAAGATAAACCGCTCATGGATCTCATCCAAACTGTCTATCAAAGTGGCTGCATCCTACTTCCGACTGATTCTGTGGAAAGACTGAGATGGATCGCCCTACTCTGTGTAGCCATGAGCGACATTGAGGATTTTTCCTGCGGAAACATGGTACTTCCGGTGGACTTCCTGCCAGATGACATGATGGAACTGTATGAGGATGTTTATGGCTTGGATGTCATTGAGGAAGTGGTCAAAATCAGGAAACAGCTGGCTGAATGGGGTTGGAAATCAACTTTTCCGGATTGGTAATTTTTATGGCCGGAGCAAATCCGGCCTTTTCGTGCCTTGAAATGATAAAATTAGCTGTTGTTTGGAATGTTTTGATATTGCCGGATCGTCTAATGGTAGGACGTCGCCCTCTGGAGGCGAATATTCTAGGTTCGAGTCCTAGTCCGGCAACATTGAAAAACTCCCCTTGTGGGAGTTTTTTGATGTTTTTATAGGATGGGACTCGAAAGTCGGAGCCAAACCCGTAACGGTTTTGGCGAGACAGGTCTTAAGGAAAATTTTATTAAATTTTACCGAGAGGAGTCCTAGTCCGACAACTGTGCCAAATAATAATAGTTGGCTAAAAAAATATCAATTATCCCCAAGAATCTTCGAGATATTTTTCCGGAGCAAAGCCAGGCTGTCTTGTGGCGAGTGCTTTGTGATAAATTATATAGCCCTCAGGTGCTTTGCGAAGCATACTACCGAATTTTTCTGGATCTACGAAATGGGCATTAACCGGAAGTCGCTCTCTATTCGCGGAGGTATCTAAGACAACGGTCTTATCCGATCCAAAAACTTTGTTTAATAAATCTGTAAAGCCAGCCGGATCTTCGTCAGCAAAATTGATTTCATCAACAAATAGCCAAGGGGTACTTCCGTCAGTAGTCTCAAACCAACTCCAAAGCCTACCTCCGCTAGATGTCTCACCATGGAAGAAAATATTTTTGCCTTCAAAATTACAGCTTAAAATTCTTTTTTCTTGTGGCTCGAAAGTTTCGAAGGCCCGTTTCAACTTACTTTGTGGAAGTCCAATTTGCTCCGCTACTATTCTACCCACGGTGAACAATTCAGCGGTTCTTAAAGTGGATGGCATAAATGGATTTTTTAACCCTCCATTCTCAGCATCAAAGCCCGACCAGCCAGCCGGAAGTGGTTCTCGAAGTTCGGCTAAGACACGATTATTGACAAAGCCTAACGACCCACCAGGTCTAACTTTAATTTTTGATTGAAAAATGTCATTTTTACTCACGAAAGATCCGGGGTTGATGTGAGTATCGTAAATATTTATCAGGAAGGCAATATTGGGCGGCAACAATTTCGAAAGCTTAGCGACATGATCGTGTATATATGCGCTATATTCCATGACAACGACTGGAGTTTCTTGATCCACGCGATTGATATAGTGGCACATGACACCAGGGGGGGTAAGCCTCTTTGAGTAAAATCTTTTTGCATCTATGCCTGATGAGGAAATTAAGTGTTCTAGAAAAGCGACGGTAGTTGTTTTTCCCACGGAACCGGTTACTCCGATAATGTATGGATCTGATTCTGCCCTAACTGCTTCGTATAAGCGCTTAGCTAGTGAATCTAATGATGTGACCTTAAGATAATCTGCTGATGGTAAGTTTTCCATCTGGTCAATGACAAGATCCCAACCTTTATCTCGAGCAACACCTGCCGCCGAAGGTCTTCTGTCGTAACCATAATCCCATCCACCTTCTCCCGTTGAATGCGAAGTGAAATAGAACGACCTTTTCAAATCCTCCGGCCTTTGTGGAATACCAACAATATCTACCCAATCATATTTTCTATTTTCTGGTATTCTATCTTCTTCGACCAAATTTCCGGCAATTTCTTTTATTTGATCTTTTTCTAGGATCATATTATTTTGATAGGAAATTTATGATCGCTGATGAAACTTCATCCGGGTGAGTTTCGCCAATATTGTGATCTCCCCCCTTAATAATGAGGCAATTCAAGCCATTTTTTTCAACAATTTCAGAAATGTAGTCTGCCGGAGTTGAAGTGTCGGAATCTCCGTAAACTAATAAAATATCTTTAGGATCTACTAATTCAAGTAATGGTCTAATATCACGCCGGGCTATTTTGTCGTAACTAGCTCTCAAAAAAGGAGTGCCTTCCCGATAATATCTGCTAAAAATTGATTGATATAGTGACTTCAACGAATCAAAGTACCGCTCGGGTACGATATGTTTCCCAATTTTTCCCATTTGAGACTTTACAGTTTCTTTTCTTTTTAGGGCCGGAGAGATCAGGATGACCGGAATGTTTGATTTGTGCCTAACTTTGTAATCTAATGCGACAGCACCTCCAAATGAGTAGCCCACAATGGCTTCCGGTTTTACGTTTTGTTCTTTGACCCAATTTCCTAAATAGTCGGAAAAATCCTCTAAATCGAAAGATTCCTTTTTGGGTTCTTTGACACAGCAAAAACCAGGCAGATTGAAAAATCTAACAGGATATCTTTTCTCTAGTAAATTAACCAACTCTTGCCTTTGACTCCAAGCAGTACCCTCGACCACCTTTTCACAATCCAAATTGGAATTATAGCTTCTAGTACCCCAGCCGTGAATCATCACAATTTCTCTGCTCATAATATTGATATTATACTAGTCTAGGCTCAGATACTTCCCCTCTACTGTTGTTTGTTAGCTTCTGGACTCTCCTGACCAGTTTTCTGATCATATTCCCCATTGCAGATTTTGTGTGTCCTACAAGTTGAAATTACAACAGGGTAATCAGGACTGTTTTCCCTGGGGTCAACCTGGAACCCAGATTCGACACATTGAGGACATACGATAATCGGCACAGGTTCTCTTTCAAGATGAATATGCGCTTCCTTTGACATATTTGTTTCTTACGGAATATTATCTATATATTCTACACCCTCTAGGCCAATTTGTGCCTGCGAAGCAGGCACTTGGCCGAGCAAGCTCTTTCATTAATCGCGCGCAAGCCCCGTCTTTAAGTAAGATATTGTAAAATTTAAGGATATGACTGAATCAACTGAGAATGACGAGTGGCCATTCAGGTTTGAAATTTCTGAAACGGGGGTTGATTGGAGCGACTTAACATTTAAAGTTACTTTCAATGGATTGGTTGCTCCTGATAAAAAAGCTGAAATCGTGAAGATGGTGTCTGAATGGGCAACGAAAGGGGTTGAAGATGGATATGGGGGAAAGATGCATCTTTGGGAAATAGAGGAAAACGCTTGGAATAAAAAGGGCACCTCTTTTTCCTTTTGGGCCGATATGGGGAGTAGTGATCTGAAAAAAGCGGTTGGCTTACTTTTTGATAATTTTGCAGATACAGGTTTGGTGAAAAAGATTAAGGTTGGTTAGAAATACCCAGGTAAGTCATAAACTTTCAAAATACTAAGATCGTTTGACGTTTTTACTGACGACTTATTAGATCAACTATCCTATAACAGTTGACAACACAGTGGATTCTGTTATAATGAGGCTATTATGATTACTTGCATCATCCTCCGCCATGTTCAAAACAAGGCGGAAACTACTATCGCAGAACTTTCTTAGGGATCGTGAGCTTGTAAAGCGACTCATTGTCGCCTCTAGTATTTCGTGGAAAAATTTGGTTTTGGAAATCGGCGCCGGTAACGGTATTATTACCGAGAGCCTACTCACTGTCTCCAGGAAGGTAGTTGCAGTCGAAATTGACAGAGATTTATTTACTCTTCTTTCTAGTCGTTTGGGGAAAAATAAAGCCTTGAAGCTTGTTAATGGAAATATTTTAGATTTTAAACTACCCAACGAGCCATATAAAGTTTTTTCCAATATCCCGTTTTCCATTACAGGTGAGATCGTTAAGAAGCTATTATTTTCGGATAATCCGCCGGATTCCTGTAGTCTGATCGTCCAAAAAGAGGCGGCCAAAAAGTTCATGACTAATCAGAAAAAGAGTAGTATGCTCTCTATCCTGTTTTATCCTTGGTTTGATATTAAAATCGGTCATATTCTCAAAAGAACTGATTTCCAACCTGTCCCCATGGTGGATTTGTGTCTATTACAAATTATTAAAAGGCCAAGACCACTAATTTCTAACGACGACTTGTGCAAATATCGTGATTTTGTCGTTTACAAATTTACAAGATGTAGAGCTGTCGGTGAATGGCCTGTGGCGCAATGGCTGGCTTCGTATACGAAAGATGTACATTGTCGAGGTTATTTTTTAAGGTGGCAAAAAGAGCAAGGTAGACTTGAAAAGATACACCGAACCAGAACTGACAAAAATTGGAAGAAGTTTGGAAGTCAGTAGATCTAAGGCAACAAGACTAATAATAACCATATTGGAACTTGTATTAAAACCATAACACCAAGCATTCCTGCTCTATTTCGTTTTAATACGGTTAATGACACTATTAATGTAAAAATCTCAGATGGAACTGTAATCCAATGGCAAACCCAAGGATAAAATTTTCCGCACCATGAGTGAGGTCGATGCGCAAAATCTACAATATAGTTATGAATTCCCAAATTTGTGAGTAAGTCACGAATCAGGTGATATGCTGAGAATATTAGTATCGTAATAAAAAGTAGTCGTATCACTTTGTTCATATTTGTATTGTAGCCATTACTATTCTTCATTTTTCTTCCAGGAAAATCCGATTCAGTAGCGCGGATCAAGTAGTATTACGAGGGGAAAATATATCAGCATAAAAATAACTACTCCGACTACCCATTTCTCCAAAGCCGATGTCTCTCTTCTGTGCTTAATAATTGGAATAGATATCAATAGGAAAATTTCTGCCAAAAATGAACTAATACCTGCGCTGAATATCAGTAATTGTATACAGTAGGGTAAATGGCTTAAATCTTCTTGGATGTTTCCAAAGACGTCAAGAAAGGTAGGTATTCTTAAAATATCCTGCGTAATGTCTTTGAGGAAGTGAATTAAAGTAACGACCCAAATTAGTGAGAGGAGAAAAGATCGCACTATTGAGGTAGTTATCTTCATGCACGATATTAGGTCAAATCCGTAAAGGGGTTGAACGCTACTTCCCATAAGTAACCATCGGGATCGGCAAAGTATCCGGAGTATCCTCCCCAGAAAACTTCTTGTGGTTTTTTGACCGATTTTGCTCCTGCATTTATGGCTTCAATAAAAGCTTTATCGACTTCTTCTTTTGAACCAACATTGTGTACAAGAGTAAAACCAGAAAAACCTGTGCCCGCGGGAGTAATATTAGCATCAGAAGCTAATTTATCTTTGGGAAACAAAGAGAGCCAAGTACCTTCCATTTCAAACGAAACAAAGTCTTCACCCTCTTTGTAATTGTGCGGAATAAACCCCAAACCATCTCTGTAAAAACTCAATGACTTATCAAAATCAGATACGCCAAGGGTAATAATACTTATCTTTGATTTCATAAACTTATTATACAGGTTCAAAATTTACAGTCTTGTGCCTAATTTACCGCGACCTTGGCAAATGGGTCAACTCAAAGTTTGACTGTTCTAATTTTATTTGAGATTGTCCAAAAAGGAATAGTTACCGTCCCGATCAGTATACCCATCGCAATCAAAACAATGTCTATCGAAAATATGTCTACGAGGTATCCAATAAAGACAAACATAATTGAAATTGAGATGTTGTTAATAAGTGATTGAACAGAAAGTACAGTGGCTCTACTTTCAGATGTTATTTCCAGATTTAGATAATTATCAATAATTATGTTTTTATAATTATCAATAATATAAAAAGCAATAATTAGTACCAGGACAAAAGGACTTTGAATTAGGCCGAAGGAGATCAAAAGGACCGACATTGAAATAAAAATTAACAGGAAAGAAAGTCTTTTTCTGACTTTATGTTCAATTATGTTGGAAAACGAAGCAATAAAGCCACTAATACCCGTTATAAATGCAAAAACAAACCCTAATGATTGTATGTTAAAACCGCGACTAACTAGATATGGTTGATTTAACAATGTTGTAAAAACATACATAGGCAGAGCCAAAATAATTCCAACAGCAATTAGCTTCCTAACATCTAAATTTGTTATAGATAATCTAAATGATTCCTTGAGTACGGTCATTTGATCAGAAAACTTTTTGTGGATATTTTGCTGTTTTGGTTCTATAACCGTAGAAAAAATGATTGTAGATAAAATAATTGTTGCTGTAATCATGTACCAGGGAAGTCGGTGATCGATAGTGTAAAGCGATGCTCCCGCTATTGAGCCGATTATTGTCGCAATGGTGCTAATTAAGAGAAAACGACTTTTCAATGTTAAGTAATCTTTTACTCTGTCTAATTCTTTGAGTGTGTCAAAAATGATGGCGTCTTGTGCTCCAGACTCAAAAGCATCGGCAGCACCCGACAAAGCCCAACCAATAATGAAGATTGCGGCTGTTGACCCGAAACTTAAACAGGAAAAGGCGGCAATAGAAAATAAATAAGCAATCATTCGAGATGCTTTTCTGCCAACAATGTCGGCAAATATTCCCGTGGGTATCTCAAGCACTACTATCACCAGAGCAGCAGACAGTTCCATCATCCCAACTTGAGCAAAGGATAAACCAAAAGAAAGTAAATACAATATTCTAATAGGAGCTATAAAGCGTATTCCAAGAGCTTTAATAAAATAAAATTTCCAAATGTTTGACTTAAGAGAATTATTCATCTTCTAAATAACAATTGTACGTCAAGGATTTTGATTTGAAACGGATATCCAAAGTTACGTGAGTAATATTAATAAGTGCCTTTGAAGAAGGAACTTTGGCCGATAAGCCAATGCTGTCTCAATGTCTATTACACGAAGTTTTAGCGGAGTGAGATTGCTTCGTCATTTTGTTTCTCGCAATGACGGCGAGATCGAGCTTGGCGAACACGTTACTTGTTTAAATAAGTAATGGTTAACTGCAATATGGTGGCAAAAGAAACCCAGAGCAAATAAGGAAGCTGAATATATGTTATCCATTTGGAATGAGGATAGATGGCAACCATGGACCAGACGAGAGTGACCAAGACAAGAAGAATGTCTACTGCCGCAAATAAATTGTTTTTTAAACCAAACTGTAAGGGAGTAAAGGCAAAGTTAAAAACAAGATTGAGGATGAAAGGCAGAACAACGGTAAAAGTAACTTCTTTTTTCCAGCCCATCAAGAACACTTTTCCAAAAGAAATGGCGATCAAAATATAAAGACAAGTCCACACCGGACCAAAAAGCCAGCCAGGAGGTGACCAGATAGGCTTGATAAGTGTGGAGTACCAATCAGTAGAGTTGTTCATAATCTCCTAATTGAAAGTATATATCAAATGAGAAATTTGCGGACAATCCTTGCAGAAAATATTTGTGTTAAGATGTAAATTGTAAGATTATTAACAATAAGAGTAGCCTTGAAAGGAGCTAAAATATGAGTATCCTTGATATTATTATTTTGATCCTGATTATCTCTTGGTTAGGTGGGTTTTCGCTGAGGTTGGGTGGAGGACTGATCCATCTTTTGCTGGTGGTGGCCTTGATTGTCTTGGTATTCAGATTATTAAGTTAACAAAAATATGGCAAAGAGTAGTGAAAAAACAACGACGATCATTAATAATCCCTCGGGTGATTCGGGTAGCGGGATGGGGATGGTCTTTGGGGTGATAATTTTGGTCGTTGTTGGATATCTAATTTGGGTATACGGCATTCCGGCCATCCAACAAATGCAGTCCGAGGGTGTACAAATTAACGTTCCGAGCTCGATAGACGTGAACGTAAACCAAACAAAATAGTAAGAAGATCTAGAGAACCATTTGGGCTGTTACGACAAGTCTTTTGCTGTAACTTCCGGCTTTTTTATCCCAGGTACCGTCGCAAGTAATGAGACTGAGTCGGCCACCGTCACCGGAAGCGAATACTTCTTCGGCGTAGCCAGGGTCGTAAGTGCGTATATTGCCAATTACGTAAGCCACCGCCTCCCCATCCCCTTTCTCCAAGAATATATAATCGCCTTCTTTTAATTGGTTTAGTTTGGCAAAAACTCCGGGATCACCATTCTCTTGGTTCAGATGACCGGAAATAACAGCGCTCCCAACACTTCCCGAAACCGACTCCAGATCCAGCCAACCTACGTCCATAGGACTTTCCGGAACTCCCATTTCCCCATCCTGGTCAAGCCCGACGCTTTGAATAGAGGCGTTTACATTAATGGTGGGGATTTTTAGACGAATTGGTATGCCGAAAACCTTCTCCTGAGTACTTACCCCCAAGGTGTCTCTTGTCAATTTGACCTGTCTTATATTCGAATTTATAAATATACGGCCACCAGTAAAGCCAAGAGAGGCAAGAAAAATAGGAGAAAAAGCAATGAAAATGAATAGGGAAATCTTTGATTTCATTTACGAGATCTGAATTTTATCTTTAGAGCAATAGAGGAAAGAAAAAGAAAGCCCCCGATAAGATACCAATAGACGTTCTTGTCTCGAGGTGCAAAGCCCGTATCCGGAAAGCGAGGAATCCCGGACCGAGAAGAAATTATTCCTCCATTGTTTGGGAATCCGGGTGAGCCTGAAGTAATTGACCCACCCATCAGGGTGGCAGATCCGTAGGACCCGATCTGACATTCGTTTCTGGCGGCGACCTGAACCAAAATTGGTTGATTGGCAGGGAGGGAATTGATGGTTGTGGAAAAGCCGGTAACGTCTGTGTTGAATAACCAATTTCCATTTGAGGGACCATAGCGAAGATTGAAGGTGTTAACACCTGAGTCCGGGCCCCAGCTAAGGAAAATACTGTTGGGACCGACCCTTCTCGAATCGATTATTTCCGGCGTGATGACGCCACTTTTTAGAGGAGGGCAGGGAGTATTGGGAGGTTCAGTCGAAGATGTCGAAGAGGTAGTGGTCGAAGTGGATGAAGTCGTTGTGGTCGAAGCTGCCGGATTGGAGAGGGTGACGGGGCCATTTTTGGTACAGGAGTTATTATCGGTGACGGTGACACTATAAGAACCGGAAACAAGATTTGTAGCAGTAGCAGTAGTTTGGGATAAAGAATCGTTCCAGAGATAGGTATAAGGTGTGGTCCCACCCGAGACTGAAGTACTAGCCTGCCCGTTGGTACCATTGTGTGTGGTGGGATCGGTACCGGTAACACTAACGGACAAAACTGTCGGCTGAGTAATAGTGGCGGAGGCCGTTGCGGTGTTTGAAGCAGAATCGGTAACGGTGACAGTATAACTTCCCGAAGCCAGGCCGGTGGCAATGGCGGTAGTTTTTACCGGTGAGGAATTCCATGAGTAGGTGTAAGGAGCGGTCCCACCGATGGCCATCGCGGTGGCCTGGCCATCACTGAGGCCAAAACAAGTTACTTGCTGATCCACCGAGGCACTGACACTGAGAGCTGTGCCACAAGTCGGAACCGTAATTGTATCTGCATCTGTAGAAACAGTCCCACCATAAGACAGTGCTCTTCCGGTCCAATTCACCGTACTGCCGATGGTAATACCCGAAGCGTCGATGTCTGTGCCTTTGAAGGTTGAGTTGGCACCAAGAGTAGTAGCACCGGCCGGGGTCCAAAAGACATCACAGGCGCTGGCTCCGGAGAGAGTGACAACAGAGTTGGCGACGGTGGTTAAAGCACCGGTAATTCTAAAAATATAGGTTCCGCTTCCGGAGAGGGTAATTCCACCTGCTCCGATAGAGGCGGCGCTGGCGGCAGCGGTGCAGTAGACTCCCGGCGTATAAACTCCAAGCGTACCATGAGAAGTATCTGTGGCAAGGTCAATCGCTCCTCCAGGAAAAGTGTGGGTGCAGGCTTGGCCATCGAGGTTCGTCTTAGCAGAGCTTTGGTCGGTGCCGGCAGTGGAGTATTTGCTCGATGGTGGACTAAAGATACTGCCAACAAGAGTGGGTGCCATGGCCGGGCCTGTAGTGTAGCCGAGATCTCCGGTGATAGTAGTACCGGCAACTGTGTTTGTGTAGGTACTCGAAAGTATTCCAAAACTTTCGGCCTGACCAAGACTCGGAGTAGTGGCCGCGTACACAATATCTGTTTTAATAAAAACAATTATTGTGAGGAGCGAGATAAGTGAAAATAATTTGGTACGCATTTTAAAAATCGGTAATATAGATAAACCAATCTCTTAAATTGGTGAATATATTTTGGATGGCCATTGATGGAGGTGTTGCCGTAGGTGTGGAAACTGAAGCGGTATATGTAACCGCGGCGGCCGGCGAGAGATTAGGACTAAGTGTGGCAGTAGGCCGTGGAGTTATCTTCCGGGTGACTTCAGGAATGGCCTCCGGAGGAATGGCGTCGGTAAAAACAACTCTTCGATCGGGATAGCTGTCTTCTACTTTATTCCAAATTCCCTCGCAGGTAATGAGGTTCAAATGAGCCAAGCCATCTTTGGAGACAAACACCGGAGTAGAATCGTCGTTTCTACCAAATAACTTGATCGATCTGACCTGAAAGGCTAAGGTCTTCTTCTGATCATCAGCAATATAGACCTTGTCACCTACTTTAAGTTTGTTTAGATCGTAAAATACTTTTGGGACCCCATTATCAATTCCAAAATGACCGCCAATGACAGCACTTCCATTCTGACCCGGCCGGAAACCAAGTGCATACCAGGCCACATTTACCGACCCGGCGGGTACATCCATACGGCCGTCGGGGGTGATATATGCATCTTCGATGGCACTATTGACGCCGATTGATGGAATAACGAGACGAACGGGTAAACCTTTGGGGGTAGGGCTTGGATCACGAAGTTGAGAGTAAGCGGCACTATCGATTACCTGACCCGAAGGTAAATATTTTAAAGTCGGAATTTTCCAACCAAATTGATTACCATCTGACGAGCCATCGTAGAAAGCCGATCTGCGGGCAGGTAGAAAGAATTGATATGAGGTTAACAGCACGGCTCCCACAAAAAGACCGACGATGAACAATGATTTTATTAGTGATTTTGTATCTATCGTTTTCATATAGAATCTTTATCCGCAAATACAATTAATCTCTCACTGTAACTCTTATCAGCATTGCTCCAAACTCCCCTGCAGGTGACTAGGTTTAGGTGAGCACTGTCGCTACTAACGAAGACTTCTTCCACATACCCCGGCTCTGAAATGCGGGCTTCCCTGACAGAAAAAGTGACCAATCTGCCTTGATTGTTGGTGACATAAAGTTTGTCCCCCTTGTTGAGCTTGGAAAGATTTGCGAAAATACCCGGAAGGCCGTCTTTATCATCAAAATGCCCGGCAATGACAGCATTGCCTACTTCACCCGGAATAGTGCCAAGCTTGAACCATCCAACTTCATAGGCACTACTGGGGGTAGCCATCTCTCCTTCCGAGTTGATACCCACATATTGAATGGTGGTATCTACATTTATCGAAGGGATAATTAACCGTACGGGAAGTGCGGCCGTGGAGATCCCGGCCACTTGGCCCGTTGGGTGATTGTTTTCTTGGGAACTTGGAAAAAAAACTATGAGAAGAGATGTGGCAAGTGACAAGAAAGCAATCAGTATCAATGGCTTTCCGGTGTCTTTGGACATGTTGAGGTGGTTACCGCTTTCTGTGAATGAACACGAAAATGGCTGATGCACCGGAGAAGAGACCGGCGACGAGGAACCAGATGAGGTTGCCGGCTCTGGGTTCATATCCCGTGTTGGGTAGGCGAGGAATGTTTGAGGAAATACCCGAACTACCAATAAGTGAGGCCGTACCGTATTCCCCTATCTGACACTCATTTCTGGCCGCCACCTGAACCCAGATGGGTGAATTGGCGGGAAGATTATTGATGGTAGTCGAGAAACCTGTAACGTCGACATTGTATAACCAGTTACCGTTTGTGGGGCCGTAGCGAAGATTAAACCGATCCGTACCGGAGTAGGGACCCCAGCTCACAAAAATGCTGTCGGCATCAACTCTTCTGGATTCGATTATATTGGGAGCGATAATCCCAACGGGAAGTGGTGGGCAAATAGGAGCGGGAGCCAAGGCCTGCTCGGCCCGGGTGGTCTCCCCCGTACCGGAGCCAGTGGTAGTAGTAGTGGAAGCACAAGAGGAATTATTGACCGTAGTGTTTCTAAAAGTGATGGCGGCGGTCTGAGCTACGGCCCTTCCTGTTAAGGTGGCACCACCCGCGGTAAAGTCGATTGAAGCTCCGGCAAAGACCGACCCAACAAATTGCGTGGCTCCATCGAAGGTGGCTGAGGAGGCAACAGTCCAATAGACATTACACGCCTGGGCTCCTCCAGTGAGAAGCACTCTGGCGGTACTGGCGGTAATGAGATCCGATGAAGCTTTAAAGATAAATATGGAGTTGGCGTCACCGCTTAGAGTAAGATCCCCCGTCAAGTTGGTGGCCGTAGCGGGGACGTTATAAACCCCAGCAGTAAGAGTCAAGCCATCGAGAACCCCGCCGGCGATAGTTTGGTCTGCTGTCCGCCCGTTGAGATTCGTGACTACGGCGGTAGCGTCTGTCTGACCCTGAAGAGCAACTGCATTTTGGTATTGGATAGTACCGTTGTTTATTGTTCCATTAGTAGTGGCACCGGTACAGGGGCTAGGAAAGCCGGTACAAGTAGCGGGGCTATCGAGACCCATATCACCATTATTCAGGACGGTTCCTGCGACAGGATTCGTGATCGCTGATTTGGCAAGGGCGGCGAAGTTTGCAACTGTCAAGAGATTAACTGCGGCCGGATTTGAGTAGGCATGGGCTTGGGACGGATTGGCAAAAGATATATAGAGGGGAGCGAATACCAAGAGAAACGTAATCACTAGAGATGAAACCTTAGCCAAAGATTTAAAACAATTATTCGAACCCATGTATTTGTATTAATTGATACTATATAAACTCTATCATTATTATTGCAAAAATCAATCATTCTGTAATTAATGTTACACTAGTAGTAGATTCAAGATAATTACTTATAGCCATGCTGGGAGATTTTTTTAAGAAAAAACAAGAAGTAAACACTCTGGAGAGTTCCGAAAACCGTTATCGGAGAATTTTTGAAGCAGCCCAAGACGGGATTTTGTTATTGGATTTTCAATCCGGAAAGATAATAGACGTAAACAAGTTCCTGATTGACATGTTGGGATATACTAAGGACGAATTCTTAACCAAGCACGTGTGGGAGGTGGGACTGTTTAAGAACGAAGATGAGCAAAAAGAAAACTTTGCCATTTTGCAAGAAAAGGGATATGTACGTTTTGAAAACCTACCGCTGGAGACTAAGGACGGTCGCCATATAAATGTGGAGTTTGTAGCGAATGCCTACAAAGAAGCGGCCGGAACAGTTATCCAGTGTAATATCCGGGATATCACAGACAGAGTAAAACTAGAAGAGACATATAAGATATCAGAGCTTAGATATCGCCGACTGTTTGAAACGGCCCAAGATGGAATACTAATACTCGATTTTTCAACCGGGCTGATTACAGACGTAAACAAATTTCTGATTGATATGCTGGGATTTACAAAAGAGGAACTTCTCACCAAACACCTCTGGGAAGTAGGACTGTTTAAGAACGAGGCCGAACAGAAAGAAAACTTTAACACGATACAAGAAAAGGGGTATGTCCGCTTTGAAAACCTGCCATTGGAGACAAAGGATAGAAAACCAATTAATGTCGAGTTCGTTGCCAACTCTTATCAAGTGAACGGAACCACCGTTATCCAGTGTAATATCCGGGATATTACCGACCGAGTCAAAGCCGAAATAAAAGTAAAATGGCTGGCCTCTTTTCCGGACCAAGACACCAGCCCAATACTGGAAATGGAAAGGGAGGCCGGTATTACCTATGTTAACCCCGTTGCCGCGGCGCTTTTCCCTGAAATCGGCGATTTGAAGATGAGCCACCCTTATGTAAACGAGTCTGAGAAGTACTTTAGAGAGCTAAACGATACCGATAAAAGAGTGGAGAGAAGAGAAATACAGATTAATGGTCGATGGTATCTACAGGATATAAAATTCATCAGCCCGGATAGACTGAGAATCTACGGTCACGATATTACGGATTTAAAAAATATCGAGTATAAGCTGGCCTCCGGTAAGTCTTTCAATGACGCCATTCTCGCTTCGGTGGATGAGGCAGTGATTGTCTGTGACAAAGGAGGGAAGATAAATCTCTTTAATAAGATTGCAGAAAAATTAAGTGGGGTTTCCGCTATTGAAGCGATAGGAGTCCAATACAATGAGATCTTGAAATTGGTAAGAGAAAGCGATGGAGCAATTTACTCTGAATTTGCCTCTAAGGTGATTGCCGAAAACAGAGTAATAAGACTGGAAAAACAAACTCTGCTTGTAAACAAAAACGGCACGAAAACTCCGGTGGCCGGCTCCGCTTCCCCAATTCCCGGCATTGGAGGGCCAGCTTATGGTTGCGTGTTTGCTATCTATGATGCCACCAGAGAGCATGATATCGATAAAGCAAAAACCGAATTTGTTTCCCTGGCATCTCATCAGATGAGGACCCCTCTGACGGCCATAAACTGGTACTCTGAGCTACTCCAATCTGTAAAATATCTGGCGTCGGTGGAAAAAAGAGGACAATTTGCGCAGGAAATCAATATTGCGAGCAAAAGAATGTCAGCCTTGGTAAATTCACTTCTCAACGTGTCCAGGTTGGAGATGGGGACTTTTACGATTGAACCAAAAATGGTAAATCCCGTAGAAATAGCCAAACTAAATCTGGAAACTCTCCGACTACAAATTGAAAATAAACATCTAACCTTAAAAGAAGAATATGACCCCAACGCAAATTCGTTTCCCGGAGACCCCAATCTTCTCGAAATAATATTTCAGAACCTGCTGACAAATGCGGTAAAATACACTCCCGTTGGTGGTGATGTAACCCTTGCGATAAAAAGAGAAAACGGCTTGTTGAATATTATCGTTTCGGATACCGGCGTGGGCATTCCACAAAAAGACCAAGACAAAATTTTTGAAAAGTTGTTCCGCTCCGACAATGTGAAAAGTATTGATCCCGGTGGGTCCGGCCTGGGTCTATATATTATTCACGAAATCGTAAAAAACTCCGGTGGAAATATCAGATTTGAGTCGGAGGAAGGTAAGGGAAGTACTTTTTATGTGACGTTCCCCATGACCGGTATGGTGAAGAAAAAGGGTGATAATAAGATAATTTAGAGTAAACGATTCTATGTTTACTAGTGAAAACAGATCAGAAGACTTTTACTCTTCTTCTAAGACATCTCCGTCGTTGTTATTGATGGTGGCAGATTTTGCCGCGGGGGCCGGTGAGGGGTAAATAAAAACCCAAGACTTGACTATGCCTGCAATATCCCGCCCTGTAATGGTAACCAAAACATCATTGTCAATACAAGCAATTGTTTCCAAATCATCTTTTAATATTTTCTTGGCCGGACAGCTATCTAAAGTCGTATCAAGAGCGGAATTTTCACCAACCCAATCACCTAAATTTTTATAAGTATTGTCCGCCATTATAATCTGAACAGTTTCCTTTGAGTTGAGAGTAAGAGTTAAGTTCGCATAATTTTTCTTATCCTCAGGATGATTATCAATACCAGTCCCTTCCGGATATTGGAAAGAAAAGCCTGCCTCGTCCGTCCAGGTCAGCATTTTGACCGGTGTGGCGGTGGGGGTGAGTGCGGGTGAATTGGTGGGCTTTTGAGTTTCCCTGTCGCGTCCGGAAATCAAGTAGATGGCGGCTCCGCCGATCAGGGCAAACAGAGTTACTGCAACCAATATTTGTTTTGAGGACATATTAGATGTTATTATAAACAATGAAAATAAGAATTTATGGAGTGTTTTTGTCGGTTGCCATGTGTTTTGTATTTTTTGGAAACACGCCCGCATTGGCAGCCAAAAAGAGAGTGTGGGGAAAAACAATAGTAACCACAGCTTCACGGAATAACCCTCTAACAATATCTGCCAAGTTTAGTGGCTGGAAGCAGTATCTGAATGTGAGTTTTAGAGGGGTGGCCAACACCAAAGATATTACCTATGAGATTATCTATGCCAGCAACGGGGTGGATCAGGGAGCCGGAGGACGAGTAAATTCGAATGAAGGCAACGTGACTAAATCACTTTTTTTGGGAACGTGTTCCTATAGAGTGTGTACTGCACATAAAAATATAAATAATGTGCGATTGAGAGTCTCCTACCTGACCTCCAATGGCCAAAATGTGGTAAAAAACTATAAAGTAAAATATTAACTCATGTCTTCGATATGGTGATTGAGCGACGAAGAACTAGTATTTTATGGTCTCCGGAACAGAACCGACTAGATGAAGCGATCCCGACTTGAAGCTAGCGTCTTGGATATTGGCCCCACCGATTTGTTTGATACGGCGCTCGATCATGTCTCCCACCGCGACAGCTACCGGACCCGTGATGGATTCCGGCACGGTTACCCTGCCGATCTGAAAAGTGGAAGGGTTTAAAGAGAGAACGTTGTTCGTCATGCCCCCGACACCTTTGACGTAAAAGGGTAAGTCACCGGCGATATACTGAACGTACTGTTTACCTTTCTCGATATCGGAGTCGGAGTAGCCGAGATTCTTGGCCAAGGAAACGGCGGTGGAAACTTTGAGGAAACCGGAAGCTTCACCAGTGCCATCGGGATTAAATCTGATTTGAACATCGTGTAATGGGAAGTATTTATCTCTCTCTTCCCAGACGGCGAAGATAGAGGTGACTTCCGTGCTGGATAAGTCTACGTTCAGGTCAATTCTCCCCGTACCATTGGTTTGACCATATTTGGACTCGAAAGCGGTCACCAAGGAAGGATCTGATTTGACCCCCAAGTCCACTTGCTTGGCTAAGAAGCCGGACAGAAACGGCATAAATCCTATGTAGCTTAGACCCACAATCACCAACAAAATGAGAATGACCAAACCGATCAGTAGTTTTTTCATAGTATTATTATCTCACTATTATATTCTTCTATGACTTTTAATGTCTATATTCTGAGAACGTCCGGTAATACTTTGTATATTGGGCAAACGAACAATTTGGAACGACGACTCAAAGAACATAAGAGTGGAACGAGTAGGTCGGCAAAATATTTGCGCTGCTTCGAGAATGCCGTATTGGTGTACTCGGAAGAACAGCCGACCAGACAAGAGGCAATGAAGAGAGAAAGAGAAATAAGAACTTGGAAGAAAGAGAAAAAAGAGAGGTTGGTGGCCGGAAAATTGTTTTGAGGGTTGTGTTTTGCTCATACGGGACTTAGGATTTTTCTATGGATCTTAAGAGCAGAATTGTAGTGTTTATTGGACCGGAAGGATCCGGAAAAACGACAATGGCAAAGAAGTTGGCAGAGCAAACCGGATTGCCGCGAATTACGACCGGGGATATAATCCGGGACTTGGCTAAAAACGATGATGGACCACTAGGAGAAGAATGCCGTACGATACTCAAGGCAAATACCTATCTTTCTCCCGAATCATTCTTAAAAATAATGAGTGAAAGATTTCGGCAAAAGGACGTATCCGAAGGAATGATTCTGGACGGAAGCATGCGGACACTTCGGGAAACTCAGGACTTCCATCTGGTTCTTCGTGAAGCAAGCCTCCGGTTACCACTTTCGGTAGTATATTTACACATTCCCCTTTTGACAAGTTTTTCCAGGTTAGTCTTCAGCAAGAATGCCAGAAAGAGAGATGATGATACCTTGCTTGGTGTAGCTGGCAGGTTATCGGTGTTCCATTTTCAGTTGAACAAACGGGTGGAGGTCATTCGGAATCAACAGGGGTGGAGCCTACAAAAGGTTGACGCGACCCAGCCGATGGAGCAGGTCTTTGAGGAAATATTACATGTGCTGTCTTTTTAGTGTATAATACACACTATCATGAATAGGACTCAAAACACATGAAGGAGATAGGGGTTTTATTGGGACGGTTTTCACCGTTTCACAAAGGTCACCAGGCTCAAGTGGATTTGATGATAAAAGAGCGGGGTTTGGAAAATTGCATGATAATCGTTGGCTCAGCGGACTCATATAATCACAGAACTCCCTTTTCTTACGAACAAAGACGCGAAATTATTAAGCAAATATACCCGGAGATAAGGATCGTCCCCTTGCCTGACATAAACCCGGAGCTGGTTTATTTTGACGGTAGTACCAACGATCGGTGGTTGGCGGAAATAAAAAAGTTGGAAAATAGCATGGCAGTGCGATTTGTCTTCTATGGGGGAAGTAAAGAAGATCTGGCAATACTGGCAACAAAGTTCCGGACAAAGATCGCGGTAAGCCGATATGGAGATCCAATGATAAGATCCGCCACAGAAGTAAGGAAGGCCTTGGAAAATGATGAATACGAGAATCTCAAACAACTACTGTATCCCAGAACAATACCCACGATAATCAAATACTATGACAAATTCAAAAAGACACAACTTGATCAGATAGTGGAGTGAGGGCAATGACGAAAGGCGACCAGGAAATGATGATAAACTAAAATTGTGAATCTTCATCCAATACTCGTTCATTTTCCGATTGCTCTCTTGACCATGTATAGTTTGGCCGAGTTTGTCAGATCGAAAAAGATATTGAGCTTAAGCTACTGGTTTTATGTTAAGGCCATAATGCTGGTGACCGGATCTCTTTCAACGATCCCCACCATTTTGTTCGGAAAGCTGATAGCCGACTCGTTTCCGGAGCGCATAGTACGAGTGCATTCCACATTCGCACAGGCCACCGCCATAGTCTATGGTCTGACAGCGTTATCATATTTAATAACATGGATTGATAAAGATTTTTACTCGTTGACCAAAAAGACCGACTGGTGGGGATATGTTTCTGAACTGAATAAAAATGTTTTTCGGCCGAGAATGATAGTTCTGTTGGCGGGGACCGGGTTGGTACTTCTGACGACGACCGGAGCTTTGGGGGGAATAATGGCCTTTGGTCCAGGAGTAGACCCACTGACCAAATTTGTTAATGACTTGTTTTTCGGAATATGAACCTCATTAAGAATTTTTCAACCATAACGACATCCGAGAGGAGAAAGACGGCCTTAAAAATCCTAGAGGCAGGACTCATGGCCATACAACCGGAGAAAGTACTCCTGGAGAAGATTAAGGTGGAAGATGGAATTCTGAGAATGGCAAATAAAAGAATAAAGCTGTCAAAATTTGAAAGAGTCTTCTTAATTGGATTTGGCAAGGGTTCTGCGGAAGTCTCGAGCTTCATTGAGGGTCGGCTGGGAAACCTCCTCACTAAAGGCTGGGTGATTGATACAGTAGCCAAAAAATTCAAGAAGATTTTTTTTACACTTGGCACCCATCCCCTACCATCCGAAGAAAACGTATCTTTTACGGAAAAGGTGCTGGAGGAAACCGCCGGAATGACCAAGAAAGACTTGGTTCTGGTGGTAGTTTGCGGAGGAGGATCGGCTTTGTTTGAAGCACCACATTCTCTTTCAATTGGAAAGCTCCGAGAAGTATCCGCCAAACTGATCAACTCAGGCGCTACAATCTCCGAAATTAATGTGGTCCGCAAACATTTGTCCAAGGTTAAGGGAGGAGGCTTGGCCAAACACCTCTTCCCTGCGAGGATAGTAAACTTGATATTTTCCGATGTTCCAGGTAACGACCTATCGGTGATTGCGTCGGGGCCAACAGTGAGAGACGGGTCAACAATAAAGAAAGCCCTCCAAATTTTGGACAAATATGGAATAAACAGATCCGATATACCGGAATCGTCCTTGACGGAGCTGCCGAAAAGGGCTGAGTATTTTGAAAATGTGGATGAGGTCATCGTTCTGAGTAATTTGACGGCTTTGGAAGCGATGAATGTAGAAGCTAAAAATCTCGGCTATAAAAGTTTTATCTTTTCAGATAGGATCCATGGAGATGCCAGAAAAATGGGTAAAAAACTGATAGAGCAGACACCACCGGGCAAAGTATTACTGGCCGGAGGAGAAACCACCATTAAAGTGGTAGGAAAGGGTAGGGGAGGTAGGAACCAAGCATTGGTCCTGGCTAGTTTGCCGATTGAGGATGATACACTGATATTATCGTTTGATTCCGACGGAATCGACTATTATCACTTTGGCGGCGCGATAGCTGACAAAAATACCTGGGAAAAAGCAAAAGGGCTAAAAATTAATCCCCAAGAATTCCTAAATAACGATGATAGTTCGAGCTTCTTTGAGAAAGTTGGAGACGGAATCCTAACCGAAAAATTAGGGTCAAATGTAGCAGACCTGATTATGATACTAAAAATATGATTGTAGACAACCTAGACATAGATTTGACGCAAGAAAAGTTACATGACTTGCAGGAAAAGGCTGTTAAGGCTAGAGAGCTCGTCATAGAAACACTCTTGGAGGCCAAATCGGGACACAGTGCCGGACCGCTCGGGATGGCGGATATTTTTGTAGCGCTATATTTCCACATCTTGAACCATGACCCCAAAGACCCACACAAACCAGATAGAGACAGACTGATTTTAAGTAACGGTCATATCTGCCCTATTCGCTATGTGGTAATGGCGATGGCCGGATACTTCCCGATTGAGGAACTAAAGACATTGAGGAAAATTAACTCCAGACTTCAGGGGCATCCTCATCGGAGTGCTTTGGACGGCGTGGAAACGACTTCCGGGCCATTGGGTGAGGGTATCTCGCAAGCGATTGGCTATGCTCTGGCCGCTAAACTGGATAACAAAGATCACTATATCTACTGCATCACTTCCGATGGCGAACACCAAGAAGGAAATACCTGGGAGGCGATCATGTTTGCAGGAAAAAACAAAATAAATAACATGACGGTGATCATAGACAGAAACAATATTCAGATCGACGGCTTCACTGAAGACATAATGCCTCTAGAACCATTGCGAGAAAAATATGAAGCGTTTGGCTGGCATGTCTTGGAGGTAGACGGGAATAATATCCGAACTTTTGTGGACGCGGTCCGCGAAGCAAAGGCAATTTTTAACAAACCGACGGTGATTATTGCTCATACCATACCAGGTAAAGGCGTAAGTTTCATGGAAAATAACTACTTGTGGCATGGGGCTCCCCCGGATGTCGGTGAGGTGGCTGGCTCGCCGGCAAAAGGAGATCAGGCAAGAACCGCACTGTCAGACCTAAGGACTTTACAAGGAAAAATAGAAAGTGAACATCAATAAAGAAAATGCTTAACCCTGACTTGAAACTTAATCCAAAAATGTTCGAAGAGACGGCTGAGCTGAAAGCAACGAGAGACGGCTTTGGAACCGGATTGGTATATTTGGGGGAAACTAACCCGGCAGTGGTGGTTTTGACAGCTGATCTCAATGAGTCCACCAGAACAGAAGAGTTTTCCAAGAAATTTCCGGAGAGATTTTTTGAGTGCGGAGTGGCGGAACAAAACATGGCGGCAATTGCGGCCGGCATGGGTGTCAGTAAAAAAATTCCCTTTATGTCCTCCTATGCGACTTTTTCTCCCGGAAAAAATTGGGAAACCATTCGGACAACGATCATATACAACCACTCGAACGTAAAAATAGCCGGACACCATAGCGGAATTATGACCGGTCCGGATGGAGCCACGCACCAAGCGACAGAGGATATCGCCATTACGAGATGTTGGCCGGATATTGAAGTGATTGTCCCTTGTGACAGTCATGAAAGTAAAAGAGCTACCATCTTGTCGGCAGGGATAGATGGGCCGGTGTACCTCCGGTTTAGCCGGGACAAATCGGTAATCATGACCACGGAAGAGACACCATTTGATAAAAAGATCCAGACTTTTTGGGTCACAGAAAATCCCCAGTGCACCATCTTTGGAACAGGACACATGCTTTATCACGCTATGTTGGCCGGAAAGGAATTAGAAAGCGAAGGAGTAAATGTGTTGGTGGCTAATACTGCCTGCATTAAGCCACTGGACGCAGAAGGAGTGCTTGATCTCATTGAAAGGACGGGTTGCGCCGTCAGCGTGGAAGATCATCAGGTGACGGGTGGCCTAGGAGGGGCCATTGCCGAACTGCTGGCGCAAAAAAGGCCGGCTCCCATGGAGTTTGTTGGACTGCAAAACACCTTTGCCGAGTCCGGAAGCCCAAAAGACATCATAGAAAAATACGGTATGGGGAAGAGCGCCATTAAGGAGGCGGTCAAAAAAGTGATTGCCAGAAAATAAATGAACATAGAGTTGCTGGAGGAAATAAAAAAGGAGATTGAGGGGGATGTGGCAAACAGCGAGGAAATACTGAAAGAATATAGCCATGATGCCAGCTTGTTCGAAGTGAAACCGGAAGCGGTAGTATTTCCTAAAAATCAGAAGGATGTTGAAAAACTGGTGGAAATTGTATCAAGAAATAAACAGAAATTTCCTAACCTATCTCTCACCGGAAGAGCAGCCGGAACCGATATGTCCGGCGGACCACTAAACGATTCGATCATCATAGAATTCTCAAAATATTTTAATCATCTGCCGACAATCAAAGAAAACGTCGCTCTGACCGAGCCTGGTGTATTTTATCGAGACTTTGAAACCGAAACCTTGAAACATAGTTTGATATTCCCCTCTTATCCGGCCTCCAAATCGATCTGTGCCATGGGCGGAATAGTCAACAACAATTCGGGCGGAGAAAAATCTCTAAAGTATGGCAAGACCCAAGAATATGTACGGAAGATAAATGTGGTGCTCTCAGACGGAAAAACCTATGAAATAAGACCTTTGAAAAAAAATGAGATGAAGATAAAAATGAGCCAGAAGGACTTTGAGGGAGAGCTGTACCGGAAAGTTTATAAATTGATACTGGATGACCAGGAGCTAATTCTTAAATCGAAACCGACCGTACACAAAAACTCAGCCGGATACAACCTGTGGGATGTTTGGAATGAAGAAACCGGGGTCTTTGACCTGACCAAGCTTTGGGTGGGAGCACAGGGCACCTTGGGACTGATGCTTTCGGCGGAAATTGGCTTGGTGCCGGTGCAAAAGAATCACCGGATGGTTGTTATCTTCTTACCCAATATGGACCACCTGGGAGAAATAATTGAAAAGATTCTACCCTTGGCACCGGAAAGCTTTGAGTCTTATGATGACAATACACTAAAGTTAGCGCTGCGATTTTTCCCCGAGTTTGCCAAGCAGCTGGGGATCTATGGGATGGTTCAAGCCGGAATGGCCTTTTTGCCGGCATTTGTCATGATGGCATTGGGGCACCTTCCCAAACTGATTTTGCAGATTGATTTTGCCGGAGAAACCCAAGAGAAATTGAAAATCAAAGTGGACGAATTGTTGACGAGCTTGAAGCCACTAAACCTAAAAACTCAAGTAGCGATAGGAGACAAAGCACAGAAGTATTGGCTGGTAAGACGAGAAAGTTTTAACTTGCTAAGGAATAAAATCAGAGACAAGCACACAGCCCCGTTTATTGATGATTTTGTGATTGATCCGCAAAAGATTCAGACAGTGCTGCCGGAGGTAACCAGGATCTTGGCGGAACACCCGGAGTTTATTTTCACTGTTGCCGGACATGTAGGTGAAGGAAACTTTCATATTATCCCGATAGTCGATATCAAAAATCCGGTGGTGAGAACAGCGATCCCAGAAATTGCGGAGAGAGTCTACAAGGTAATTACCGAGAACGGCGGATCGATTACCGGCGAGCATAATGATGGACTGATCCGAACTCCTTATTTACGCCAGATGTTTGGTGAGGGAATGGTGAAGCTGTTTGAACAGGTAAAAAATATTTTTGATCCGCAAGGAATCTTTAATCCCAGAAAAAAAGTGAAGGGAGACCTGAAGTTTGCCATGGAACATATTCGGCAAAAATGGTAGAGATCACAAATACTCTAGGATGATTGACAAGCATGATGAGGGAGAGTATTATCCACATATCTTATAAACTTCTTTATTTTATAGTTATAAGAATATTGCCATGCCTAATGCGGAGACAAAACCAGAAGTAAGTCTTCTTGGACCCGGAGCCGAACTTGAGAACAAAACCTCGACGTTGCTTGGTGGCGATTCAATGATTGAGCCTAAATTTGATAAATCCGGACGTGTTGAATCTTATGTTGTGAAATTAATAAGAGACGGTGGAGAAAACGTCTCATTTTTGATCTCCAAAGAGCAGGGTCAAGATCTTATTACTGCGCGAATTGCAATTATGGCAAGCGAGGTAGCTCAAGACAGAATAATTAGCGAAGAGGCGTTCCAATCTTTGATACCAACTTATGTAGCCAAGGAATATAGAATTCGGCTACTAGGAATGGGTATCCCTGAAGACAAAATTCCTCAAACAACTTCAGAGATGGTCGCCAAAGCCAGACAAGAACTTGAAGAGTACCGGGAGCTTGGTAAAGAACAAATCGCCTCTGCCGCTCAGCATATCGCGGATCAGATACTGGAAATTTCCAGTGAGGTCTTTGCCGGGAACAATTTTAGATACAATCAACTTCCAAAAGAGTTTAAAGAGATTGTGAAATTTCACCTCCCCTCCTTTAGTGCGTTAGCCGCACAACATTCAGGAATCAATGAAGAAACTATGGAGGCGCAGAGAAGAGCACTGGCTTTGAATCTGATGTCTCAAGAGCAAACACGCGATGCAGTTTTATCATATTTACCCGCGATAGCAGGGGCTGGGGCAGACACAATAGCCACTTTTTTGGGCAACCTTCTTGGAACAACAAGGAGCGCTGCCGAATCTGCATATACCAAAATCAAAGAGAGAAGAGTCAGTAAATAATCAGCTCTTCTTTTGCTTTTGGAGAGTGGCAATGTCTTTTTGGAGATCCTGAAGACGTAGCTCCATATCTTTTAAGACTTTCACCATGTCCACGTCCTCGGTCGAATCCTCACTGACGTCTTCCTGAATGTCATCGATGTCCTCTTGGATATCGTCAATATCCTCCTCTACGCCGGCGAGGCTTTCGGTGGTTCGGTTGACTGTCATTTGGATGAAAATGGCCAGATAAATGGCTTCCAAGGAAACCGCTGTGGTAAGAATCAATAGTATTTCTTCGGTGGACTGACCAAAAAATCTTAGTGAGAAGATTCCAATAAAAAGAATCGTGTGGATGACTATAGAAGAACTGGTACCTATATGATAGGTTATCTTCCGGGATAGAGTGTCCAGAATCGAAGAATGCCTAATTATCATATCAATATCATTGTTGCACTAATAATAAATTTTGTCATGCTAAGAGATAATTATTAGACCAAAATGAAGAGGTGCTTTAGAAGATATCTTCCGGGGGAAGGAATTCTTCTCCGTTGGCTGGAGGATTGAAATTACCCTTGAGCCACTGGACGTAGTCACAACCTGTGGCTTTTTTGGCTTCCCGATCCCAGCCTGAGGTAGAACATTTCTTAAGACGCTTGCCGGCGGTAGTGGTAAAAAGAACCAAGGGTTCGCCACACTGTGGGCATTTTTCGTCGAGCTTTTCGGTGGTGCCGTTGATCCACTCGACATAGTCACAACCTTCGGAGGTTTTGGTTTCTTTGTTCCAAACATTGGTACTACACTTTTTCATCTTTTTGCCAAAACGGGTGACTTGAAGTATCAAAGGAGAGCCACACTTGGGGCATTTTTCGTCCAGGGTCTGGGGTTCGACCTCCAGCCACTTAACGTAGTCACAGCCTTCGGACTTTTTCGTTTCTTTGTTCCAACTACCGGTAGAACAACGCTGAAGTCTTTTTCCTGAGGCTGTTTCTACTATTTCTCCAAGAGGAGAACCACATTTGGGGCATTTTTCGTCTTGCATAACTACTAGGGTAGCACTTTGATAGCAAAAATGAAAGTCAGACGAAGGAATTAGTCTTCAGAGTGGAGATCGCTAAGAATCATTTTGACCAAATGGTCGGCTTCACTGCGAATTTCTTCTTCGATATCGGAACCGACATGCAACTTTAAATAGGAAATAATCTCAGGGTCGTATGGTCTTTCGTGAACGATAGTTAGAAAGACATGATGGTGGTGCGGCTCCAGTTTTTCCAAAACAAAACTGAGGATACCCTGAAAAATAATGTCATCGATAAGCTGTATAGTTTTGCCTTTTTGGTTTTCCGCCTCGTCGATTTCGGCCAGTAGTTGCTCGATTTCGGACTTGACGACGAGATGGTCGTAAAAGATGATGGACATGGAGTGGCGGTTAATAGTTAATAGTTATTGGTTATTGGTTGATGGGGCCGAGAGGGATCTGATTATCGGGATCGTCGACAAAAAGCATGAGTACCAGACCTTTCCGCGGACCCTTGTTCAAGTCCAAGTATTGCATAGTTTCCGGAGAACCACCAAATTGTTTCCCCGTCCAGTCGGCCGGGCCGGCGTCACCAATGTCACAGACAACGGCTAAACCGTTCACCGGATTGATGACAATCATTTTTCGGAAAGCATACCAGTCTTTTAGAAACTTATGATCACGGTTCCAGCTTTCGAGATATAAAGTTTGTACTACACAGTAATATTTCTCTCTCTGATATTCGCGGGTAGTGAAACTGCCGGAATTTTTGGCGAAGTAACCAAAAGCCCCCCGCCCCGGGGCAATACCGGCTTCCTGAATTTCGTCGTGCTGGGCCAGAGAATCACCGGGGAAACGAAAGAGATGCTGTTCAAAACCGATGTAACCAAGGTGGTGATTGAGTGACTGATCTTCCAAAACGGCCTTAGCGACAATACCGGTGTTCTCAAAGATGACCTTCTCGACTTTTTCGGCAGATTCCGGAGTAAGCTTGGCCGGCTGATGAGGCAATAACTCCTGTAAACCGGTCATTAATTTTTGCCTGACCGTAAGCTTGTTTTCAACGGGCTGGTTCTGGGATGAGTCGGGAAGAGGACCGGCGATAGAGAGATTCGGAGGAGCCGGCATGGTAAGGATTGCTCCAATCAGTCCGGCACCGGCAAGAATCTGGCTGGATCTTTGGCGTAGACGGTGAGCGATTAAATTTGATTTGGTAAAAAATTTTTTGGATGCCGAATGGCGGAGAAGTTTGCGTCTGATCGTGTTTGACCTTTTTTCGAGTTTTTCAATCGACTTAAGTAGGTTGGTGGTGGCCATAAGATCAAGAAAAAATGGAGGATAATCTCTTGAGAGTTTCTTCCTTGCCTAAAATTACCAGGCAGTCGAAGAGAGGCGGGGTGACGGAACGACCCGAGATAGCTACACGGAGTGACATAAAAGCTTCTTTGGGAGACAAGCCGGAAATAGCTTGGGCATTGGCCAATTCCTCGTGAAGTGCCGTCGCGGTAAAGTCCGAAATGCTTTTTATAATGGACTTAGCTGTCTCAAACCAGACCACAGTTTCTTTTTCTGTGTGGCCGGACTGATCTAACACAGACTGTGCACTGACTACGGGAGCGGTGAAGAAGTATTCTGCCGCCGGAGCGAAATCCCTCAGAGTAAACATCCTTTCTTTGACCAACTCCAGAATTTGCTTGACCTTGTCATCATTCCAATCAGCCGGGATAAAAGCGTTTAATCTTAAGAATAAATCTTCGATGGGCATTTTCTTGATCCATTGGCTATTGAGATAATTTAAACGCTGAATATCGAAGATAGCGTTTTGTCTTTGAATTCTTTTTTCGTCAAAGATCTCCACCATTTGGTCCAGTGTTAATAGATCGGAGTTGTCTTTGTAAGAAAAACCCAGATAAAAAAGAAAGTTGTCAATCGCTTCCGGCAAGTATCCATCGTCGACATAACCAAGAACGGATTTGGCACCATGTCTTTTGGATAATTTGCTTTTATCCGGTCCCAATAAGAGAGGTACGTGAGCAAGAACCGGTGGCTCCCAACCGAGAGCTTCGTATAAAAATAAATGAATCGGAGTCGAAACAATATATTCGACCCCACGAATCACGTGAGATATTTCCATTAAATGATCGTCTATTACTACGGCGAAGTGGTATACGGGGACACCGTTTCTTTTGATCAGAACCTTGTCGTCACATTCTGCATTTGGCATGCTTAGTTTTCCTTGCACAAGGTCATGCCAAGTAGAGAAACCCGTTTCAGGCATTTTGGCCCTGATGACATAAGGAGTACCAGACACCATTTGCCTCTGAACCTCAGCCTGCGAAAGGTGACGACAGTGACGGTCGTATTTGGCATATTGATCTTTCTCATGAAGTTCCTTTAGCCTTTCCTCCGAACAAAAACAATAGTAAGCGGCCCCCGAATCGATAAGTAGTTGGGAATATTTTTGATAAAGATCAAGACGCTGAGATTGAACATAGGGACCAAAGGGGCCACCCTTAACAGGACTTTCGTCCGGTGTGATTCCTAGTAGGTCATTTATTTGATATATTTTTTGTTCGGAACCTTCTACTTCCCTATCCTTATCGGTATCTTCCAGTCTGATTAGGAATTCTCCCCCATATTTTTTGGCTAGTAGATATGCAAATAAGGAGGTACGAGTATTTCCTATGTGAGGAATCCCCGTTGGGGAGGGTGCGTATCTGGTCCTGACGTGCGCATCGGTCATAGGAATAGTATACTTGATTAAGACTATGGCTACACTAACCGAAGCTTCTGTGGTGGCAAGAAATGCAATTAAATGGGGAGGGATTGGCTTTGTCGGAATCACCATACTTTGGTATATCGGGGTTGCGGCAGTAAATTATTACAAACTCCTTAATCCGCCCCCTCTTCCGGCTGCAAGTGCCGCTTTCGGAACTCTGTCGGGAGTCAGTTTTCCAGAAAGTAAAGACCGACCGAAGATGTCTTTGGAACTGCCCACAGGCGGTATCCCCTCTTTCCCAGACCGAATGAGAGTATATTGGGCCCCAACAAAGCGAAGTGGATTTGCTGACGCCGACACGGCGGTAGATACCGCAACGGCACTAGGTTTTCTTTTTAAACCATTCCAACCGACCGAAACGGATTATGTTTGGACAAATCAAGACCAGCTCAATTCAAAATTGGAAATGAATATCATCTCCGGACACTTTATTTTAACTAGGCAGTGGCAAAATAATCCGGCATTGGCAACGATGGGAACCTTCCAATCGGAAAAGGCGGTGATTACCGAAACAGAGAACTACATAAAGAGAATTGGATTATTGAACGATGATGCTGTGGGCGTAGAGAAGATAACTTATTTAAAAAATGACGCATCAAAACTGGTCACAGCCCTGTCTCTTTCCGATGCCGACTTTGTCCAGCTAGATATGTTTAGGAAAAATATTGATGAGATCGATCCGGCAAGTAAGTCGAAAGAAATCATCGCCAGTTACCCATTTTATAGAACGGACCCAGGCAAGGGTCTTGTCCGGGCAGTGATAAGTGGATCTAAAATCCAAAACGAAAAAATTGTATATATGGATTATCAATATACCAACATTGATTATGCAAAAAACTCGACCTATCCAATCAAAACCGGAGAAGAGGCGTGGAGTGAACTTTCGAAAGGTGGTGGATACGTAACCGCCCCCGGCCCTAGAACGGGAGAGGTAAAAATTCGAAGAGTGTTCTTGGGATATTACGATTCGAATGAAAATCAAAAATATGCAATGCCAATTTATGTCTTCCTGGGTGATCAAGGCTTTACCGCCTATGTATCGGCAGTCCGAAACGAATGGATTGCAGAATAACTATTGCCAGGTGTAGTTATCGTAAACCCATTTGATTAGCTTATCCCCTTCACCGAAACGATCCTTACTGTCTAGTAGACTGATAAGCACCTTGTGACCATCTCTCTCGACCAGAAGCACCAAGCACTCCCCCGATTCCGGGGTCCAGCCTGTTTTTACTCCTAAAATACCGGGCTTACCAAGTAATATGTTGGTTGAGGACAAAGAATAATTATGTCCTTTCAAACTCTGGATGGTAATATTTTTGGTGGAGACGATAGAGGCAAAACGTTGACGAGTTAGAGCATTTCTGGCAATCATGGCAATATCGTAGGCGGTGGTGTAATGGTTCGGGCTTTCGACTCCGGAAACATTTGCGAAATGGGTGTTCCTAAGTCCAAGATCGGTTACTTTCTGGTTCATTTTTTCCAAAAAGGTTCGATAACCACCAGGATAATTTTCGGCTAGAGTGACAGCGGCGTCATTGCCCGATGGAACAAGTAAGGCGTAGAAAACATTGGATGCCGTTAGCTCGTCCCCTTTTATTAAGTCGGCAGTATTTCCTAGTGATGATTGTCCGTTTACTACTTTGAGAATTGAATCATCCTGATAATAGTCCATGGCGATTAGTGATGTCATTATTTTTGTCAAGGAGGCGGGTTTTAGGAGCAAGTGCGGATTCTTGTCAAATAAAATTGTACCGGAGTCCATGTCCATAACAAAAACTCCTTGCGCAGTTATTTCCGGTGCGCCGGAACCGGTGAGCATGGGGAGTTTGTTCTCGGAGACAAAAGAAGCCTTTACGACCGGTTTGGAAAAGCCTGGGACTTTGCCGATTACCGGAGACAGAATGAAGAAAAGACAAATGCCAATGAGAGAGAAAATATTAATCAATGATCTATATAGATTTCCCCCTTCGGGGACCAACGGGCCACATCGAGGTACCACCTTGCTATGACGATGGCTGTAGTTATTTTTTTTCATGAGGCCCTATCATTTTATACCCCACGACCCTTTTCGAGCGCCTTTTTTATTTCCATTTTGGCTTTGTGTGTTTTTACAAAACGTAACCAGTTTTTGTTGGGAGATTTAGGTTTCTTGGTTTTGATTATTTCCACCACGTCCCCGCTTTTAAGTTTGGCGTCAACGGCGGCAATCTTATCATTTACTTTGGCCGATTGAATAAAGAATCCAAGGTTCGAATGAACATTAAAGGCGTAGTCTACCGGGGTGGAGTTTTCCGGAAGATCGTAAACGTCACCCTTTGGAGAAAAGACATAGATGTGGTGAGAAAGTGCGTCAAGGTGAAAGTCCGTCAAGGCCTCTTTGACACCTATTACTTGTTGTTGCCATCCGGATAGTTGTTTGACCCAGGCCATTTTTTCGGAGATAGTAAAGGCAATTCCTTTCTCCAGTTTTTCGTCTGAAGCCCCTTTGTGTTTGGCACCAACATAGGCAAAATGGGCGGCGGCTCCATACTCTGCCTGAAGATGCATTTGTTCGGAACGAATTTGGATTTCCACAATATTTCCTCGGTTATCAAAGACTTTGGTATGGATTGATTGGTAACCGTTTGGTTTCGGCTGGGCAATGAAATCAGAGATACCGAGAAAGGGAACCGGCTTCCAATACTGATGAATTATCCCCAAAATTGAGTAACAAGTTGCCATGTCTCCAGTGATAATTCTAATGGCCATTAAATCATGTATCCGACTAATGTCCCGACCGATTTCCGGTCTTAGGAGTTTTCGAAACAAACTGTACTTGCGTTTGAGACGATATTCAGTACGAGCCTTAACCTGATGCTTTGCTAATTGCTGTCTGATACGATTGATCGTCTCAACCATGTTTTCTTCGGAGTATTTCAAGTGCGGTTTAGCAATGGAAACAAGCCATTCGTATTCTTCCGGGTAGACATAAGGAAAGGCGAGATCCTCAAGATCTCCCTTTAATTTACCCATACCAAGTCTATCTGCCAGAGGCGCATATACTTCCAAGGTTTCTATGGAGATTCTTTTTTGTTTGGAGATGGGAATGGCCTCCAAGGTAGAAATATTATGAAGCCGATCTGCCAACCGAATGATGACAACCCGAATATCTTGAGCCATGGCAACAAACATTTTGCGTAGATTTTCCAAAAACTCTTCGTCTCGACTACCTCTGAGTTTGACTTGCCCCACACGAGATACTCCGCCAACCAATAAAGCACATTCGGCACCGAATTGTTTTTCAATTTCCTCGATTTTGGTATCGGTCATCTCAGTTATTTCATGCAGTAGTGCAGCTTCGACGGTGGTTTGATCTAAACCCCAGCTGGCTAATGAATATGCCACTGAGACTGGATGAGAAAAAAATGTATCGCCGGTTTGGCGAACCTGACCGGAGTGTTTGGTGTCAGCATAGTGATAAATATTGGTTAGCTTTAATTTATCTTCCAAATTGCGGGCTTTCTCCAACTCGAAAATAATATCTTTTAGATCGATTTCCACAAGCTATTCTACCCGATCCTGCGTGATAAGATTTATGCGTGTATACAAGACAGCTACTACCGGATGAAATTTCGCTAATTCCCGAACCCCTTAAGAAAACATTTGATGAATTTGGAGAAGCCGGTTTTGAGATTTATTTAGTAGGGGGTGGAGTAAGAAACTTGATCTTGGGCAAAACACCTGAGAATTGTGATCTGACAACAAATGCCACACCAGATCAGAGCTTGGAGATCCTTAAAATGCACAGCCCTTTCTATAATAACGATTTTGGAACGGTTTCTTTTAATGTGCAAGTCGAGGGAATTGAGGAACTTTATGAAGTGACAACATATAGATCAGAAAAAGAGTACTCGGACTATCGGAGACCGGATAATGTGTCGTGGGGGAAAACTCTCGAAGAAGATGTGACCAGAAGGGACTTTACGATAAACGCGATAGTAATAGGAATCAAGAACTCAAGGAATCAAGAACTCAAGGAATCAAGGCAGTACGAGTTGGTGGATATGGTGGATGGGCTGAAGGATTTTGAAAAAGGTTTGATCAGGGCCGTGGGTGACCCTCGTATTCGGTTTAACGAAGATGCTCTGCGAATGATGCGAGCGATTAGATTTGCGGCCAAATTAGGTTTTTCGATTGAAGAAAACACGTTGGCTGCTATAAGTGAAAAGTCGGAACTGCTGGAAAAAATTAGTAAAGAGAGGGTTCGTGAGGAGTTCCTGAGAATTCTAGGGTCAAATTATCCGGTAGATGGTGTCCGGCTATTGATATCTACGGGACTAATGGAACATTTTTTGCCGGAAGCGCTTGAGGGGCGTGGGGTAATTCAGGGAGGGCATCATCGATTGACTGTTTTGGACCATATGCTGGAATCTCTTGCCGAATGTCCCTCAACCGACCCGATAGTCCGCTTTGCCACCTTTACACATGACATTGGCAAGCCAAGAAGTCAGCGCTTTAAATGCCGAAAGTGTGGAAAGATGTTCCGAGACCTGCCTGCCGGCGAGGCAGATCTGTCCGAGGAAATGACTACCTGCGTCAACTGTGGATACATACAGCCAACAAAGGGAATGGTGACTTTTTACGGCCATGAAGTGATTGGAGCAAGAATGATCAGAGAGATTACGGAAAGACTAAAATTTAACCGCAAACAAATCGAAAAAATCGAAACTTTGGTCAGGTGGCATATGTTTGCCTATCAACCGGAAATGACCGATGCCTCGATCCGGAGACTAATAAGGAGGGTGGGTAAGGAAAACATTAACGACATGGTAATGCTGAGGATCGCGGACCGCAAAGGAAGTGGAGCGAAGACCACCAGCTGGAGATTCTTGGAACTGCAAAAAAGAATTGGCGAACAACTGTTTGAGCCGATGGAGATAAACGACATGGTGGTGAATGGAATGGACGTAATGGAAGTTCTTAAAGTGTCCCCTGGTCCAATCATCGGGAAAGTACTGAAGGAATTATTCGATGAGGTGCTGGAAGATACCAAAAAAAACAGCCGGGAATATTTATTGACTAGGATATCAGAGCTGGGAAAGTCCGAAAAATAATATACCTGTGCGTAAGGGTTCGAAAATCGTCTCATCCGGCGAGCAATAGGAGTTGCTCCAAAGACAACCTGAAGCTCGAATGTTTTTGATAGAATTCTTATATGAAAGCAATAATTTTTGATCTAAACGGGGTATTGATTTTGGATAAGCCCGGATATCAATCACCGGAGGCTGAACATAAATTTTTTAAACGAATGGGAATTTCCCTGAATGATGCAAAAGAGAAGGAATTAATCAAAAAAGAACAGGGGTGGAACGAGGAACAATTTTGGAAGTATGTTGGAAACGGGTGGAAAGGAGCCATTCCGAACATGGAGCTAATCCAAACCATCAAAGAAATTAGGGGCAAAGGAATTAAAACCGCGATAATTTCAAACACTTCAGGTTTGATAATGAGAGAAAAGATCAACCAATATTTTGGCGAAAATATCTCGTCCCTATTTGATGAAATAATTATTTCTTCCGAAGTCGGATTGCTGAAGCCTGATCCGGAAATCTACAAGCTTGCCTTGAGGAGATTGGGTGTTTCGGCGCTCGAAAGTGTTATGGTGGATGATTCGGACTCTTACCTTTCTGGTGCAAGGTATCTGGGAATGATTTGTTTTCAATTTACCGATAACAGGAAATTGCTCGAAAACTTCAAAAAACTAAAAATCATCAACTGACAAAAAATCTATCGTGAGAATTCGGAGTATAAATAAATAATATGAACAATCTTGAAACTGCGAGATCTCCCGAGAATGCCATTACCATTATTTCCGAAGACGAGTGTAAAGTCGGACTTAAGGAGCTTCGGAAAATCTTTAACGAGATGTTTCCTGACCCTCAAGAGGTGTCGATCATCCCAATACTCCGGAGTGGCTTTCGGCTAGGCCGAGAACTAACCGATCATCTGGGAATAAAAATGAATCCTATGCAAATGTCCTATTATCGGAATGATACCAGCCGGCTTCCAAGCCCGGTGTGTCTTACCCCTCCCGATATCACAAAAATAATATCAATCGACGGTACGACCAAACAGGTCGTTTTTACGGAATGCGTGGTAGACTCACAAGAGACGGTGCTGGCGGCTATGAAGGAAATAAATAGAATGATTGATGTTGTCGGAGAGGAAATTGGCCGAAAATTGGACTACCCCGAGTATTTTACTTTTGCATACGTATCTAAGACTGCTGATCATCCGGTAGAAATTCCCAATATGGTGGCGGCATTTAGCGTGCACCCTGATGTTTGGGTTGGAGGGTTGGGGTGCGATCTTCCGGGAGATATGTCTAGAGATTTGTCGTACCTGGTAGGAATACTCTCCCCCTTTGCAACACGAGCTCCAAAAAAACCCTATTTCGTCCCATTACTCACATAAGGTTCGAAGCCCTATTTGTTCTTGCCTAAGTATTTTTCCCAGACAATCAAAAGTGGAGCGGCAGTGAAAGTGGAAGAATAGGTGCCGGTTATGGTTCCTATTAGAAGAGCTAAGGAAAAATATTTTGTTGTTTCACCACCCATCAGGAACATGGCTAGAAGCATAAAAATAATCGTCAAAGAATTGTTTAGCGATCTGGCCATTGTTTCGGTAACCGCTTGATTAATCAGAGAAACATAATCGGTGTTTTTGTTTTTTCTGGTTAACTCCCGAATACGATCGTAAACTACAATTGTATCGTGAACGGAAAAGGAAAGAATGGTAAGGACGGCGGTAACAAATAAAAGATCCACTTCAACCCCCCAGAAATGCCCAAGAAGGGAAAAGGACCCTAGAAGGACGGCAGTGTCATGAAACATGGCCAACACGGCACAAATGCCGTACTTTAATTGTTTGAAGGCCAGACTAATGTAGGTTAACAGAAGAAAAGAGGCGATGATCAAAGCGTTGGCGGTTTTTTTGATGGTTTCTTTACCGAGGGCTGGGCCGATAGTTTCAAAGTTAGTGAGTTTTATTTCCGGGTCATCTTTCTTCTGAGAGTCTAGAATTTTTTGAATTGTTTCCTGCGAAATTTCTTTTGATTTTATGGTTAGTTCGTTACTGTTCGAACTCTCCATTTGAGGAGCGCTTTCTTTGAATAATTGAAGAATGGTATCAGGAGACGATTTGAGCGAAACCAAAGTGAAACGTGAACCTCCGGTAAACTCAATCGAAGGTTTGAGACCGAAGCGGAGGAGTGAATAAATACCGGGAATAATAATGATGGCGGAGATTATAAAGTAAAGGGGTAGATGCTTCATCCAGTTCATAAGATATTTTAGATTTTAAATTTAATATTTATATTGTTCTTTGGCCGAAAGTTATTTCGGGTACGAAAACTAATTTCGGCACTTAGCTATGCTGAGAAGCGCCCCTGAAGAAGAGACGGAGAAGGTTTCTCGTCACAACGATGCCGGTGAAAAGAGAAATGAGGATTCCAAGAATCAAGGTAAGAGCGAAACCCCTGACCGAACCGGAGGTATTGAGAAAGTTCCACTCCAAAGGATTGAAGAGAATCAGCCCGGTGATGATGGTGGCTGTATTGGCGTCCTTAATTGAATCCCATGCCCGCCCAAAGGCTAACTCCAAACCCACTCGCCAATCTCTACCGGCCCTGATCTCTTCTTTGTACCGTTCGAAGACCAAAATATTACTGTCCACCGCCATACCCACAGAGAGAAGGAATCCGGCGATACCGGGAAGACTGAGCACTACGGGGATTAGTTTGTATAAAGCTAAAGTCAAGATTCCGTAAAGGACCAAACCTATGGAGGCGATGAATCCCAGCTTACCATAGTAGGCAATCATGAAGAAAATTACCATAAACAATCCTATGGCGCCGGCCGTAAGACTTTTTTTGATCGATTCAGCACCGAGAGTGGCCGGGATATTTTTTTGACTCATGATAGATACCGGAACAGGAAGAGCTCCGGCGTTGAGCTGAATGGACAGCGCCTTGGCTTCTTCGGTTAAAAACTTTCCGGTTATCACCGCACTACCGCTATCAATTTCCGTCTGAACAGTGGGCATGGTAATGGGATACCCATCAAGAAGTATGGCAATTGGTTTGCCAATATTTTCTTTGGTAAGCCGAGCAAATTTGTTTTTCCCAGATTCTTTAAAAGTGAGAGAGACCGCCGGACTTCTATCCTCCGACTCAAAAGTAACCTGAGCACGCGCAAGATCTGCACCCGTGAGATCTGTAGGGGAAAAACCTGTAAGCTCGGAAGACTTGGAAGCAGTTTCCCCAGGAGTGTAAATAGGTAAAGCAAAAACCATTTTTGCAGTCTGACCAATTAAAGTGAGTGCTTGTTGTGAATCTGTGACTCCGGGAAGTTCTAAAATTAGACGGTAATCACTACCGGCAACCGCAGTCTTAACACCTGATTCGGATACTCCAAAAAGATCTACCCGGCGACCAATAACTTCTTTGAGAGACTCTAGCGCAGACGGCCGGTCCTCTTGAGAAATACTCTTCATGTCTGCATTGAGAACTACCTGCAATCCACCTTTGATATCCAGACCTTGCTTTAGTTCTATTTCTTTGGACAGATCCAGCTTACCAAGCTTGATGTTTGCCCGAGGAACGGTAAAGCTTCCTATCTTGGCGGGTAAAACAATATATATGGCGATGATGGAAAGTAATAAAATTGCGAACGAGACTTTTTGTGGTTTTGATAATGTCATGTTTTTTAGCTGGAGTGTGACTGCTTCGGATTATATATGCTTTTTACTCCTTTTCTGCTTGAAGACAGGCCGAGACTTAGCTGATGGCTATCGATAAAGTTCAGTGTCAAGGAGTTGTTTAGATTATTGGCCACTTCAACCTGATCACCCGGTTTGAGAGATAGATTTTTGACTAAGCTTGACGGAAGAGTAACCCCAAGTGAGTTACCGACCTTTAATATTTTTTGAATTGGCATCAACTTAATAATTGAATTTCATCCCCTATGAGTGTAATCCTGGATTGAAGGAGAACCTTTACAATAAAGGGATCTTTGTGAGATTTGCGGTAGTCGAATTCTTCCTCAGTCATGCAAGAATAATTTAATTCTGTATTGAGCATTTTTTCTATTTGCTTTACCAGAAGAGACACCTGGGGCATGATGACTTTCCCAATAATCATGAGATCGACCTCGTCAGAATCCCGCGGTAGCCCACGAGAAAGTTTTTGAGAGGCAAAAGCAAATTTAACAAATCCCAACTTGCTTCGACTCTTTATCATGAGACGACCGAAGCCGGTAGATTTGATAACCAAATTAGTGAGCTCCGGATAAAGTGGAAAGGTAGTTTTGACGGAATAGTAAAGTCGATTACCACGCTTTTCGCTAGTTAGAAGACCGGCTTTTTGGAGATGATCCAATTCCCGACGAACTGCGTTGATCTCTTCCTTTGTGATGCGTGTTAATTCTCGAACGTAATACATTTCTTTCGTTTGAGAAAGAAATAGCTTTAAGAGCTTGACTCTTACTTTGGAAATAATTAAGTCCGATAGTTTGGCCACCCACTAATTGTAAACTATTTTGTTACCAATGGGTAAAATACTTATCCAAATGGCTCCAGGAGTAAAGGAAATCTCCTTGCCTGATTTGTCGGTAAAAACAGTTCTCTCTGTCTGCTTGGACTTTTTCCATTTTATTTCAATGGCTTGTCCCCCGGTGAAGTACAATCCCGTTCCTTCCCCGATAACTGTATAGAACATGTGTTTGTGTTCGTCCAGAGGGCCTTCTTCTTTGGCGAACTGAACAATAATGTTGGGTACGGCAATTTGTTTGCCCGTTTCGAGGTCGAGATGGGCAACGGATCCTTGACTCCTTTGATATTCTTTGGTGGTAGAGTCGTACTTCCAGTCAACTGTAAAATCTTTGTAATTTGACCAAAAATCATATTTGATGTTTTGGGCTGTTTGACCAGCAATATTCAAGGCTCCGGTCTTCCAAGGTTTTAGGCCCGAAAGCCAAGTTTTTCCGTTTGGCATAAGACCGTTGTATCCCCGCTTCTCGGCTTCCCTCCAAGCGTAAGACAGATAGCCTACGTAGGTGTGCTCAGTGGCAATCTCTACTCCAACTCCCAAGCGATTGTAATCACGTTTCATCACCGGAACACCAATGTCCCCGATGGTGTCGAAGTCGTTGCCACCCGGCTTTCTCCATCCAAGCTTGACCAATTCCTCCAAGGCAAAAGCTTTCTTGTTTGAAGTGCATTGACCACTGGCCGAATCCGCACTACAGTTGCCACCACCAACGTGCATATAAATTGGGGTGTTGTATTCAGCGGCGATATTTACAAAATAGATACGAGCACTTCTAACCGGGGCAACTTTGGCGATATCCGCCTGAGCACCGCAATAGAAAACTCCCATAAAACGAGTGATACCACCTTCAGCCACTGCCTCGTAAACGATGTCAGCAGAAGCCAACCCCGATTGGGGACGGGCATTAACATCATTTTCGATCATAGCCAAAATGGGACGTCGTGCTTCCCATAAGGTTTTTTCCGATTTGGAAAAAAGCTTTCCGTTTAGAGGACAAGGTTCGGTCTTTGGCTCGTCGGCAAATTGTCCAAAACCAGCAGTTTTTTTCTCGGTGGGAATCTCGGCTTTTGGGGAGACCAACCCTCCACCGGTGGAAGGCACGACAGCGTAGGCTAGGCCGGCAGAAACAAAAAAAGTAACGACTAACGAGATTATGGTTTTTGAATTGAGTTTCATAAACTATGTTTATTTTATGGCTTCGTTAATAACGTCCGCTTCTTCTTTGGAGAGAGCTTGGCTGACTACCTTCCCCCCTTCAACTTTTTTGGCATATAGCCGGGTATTTTCCCGACTATGTAAAGAGCTTATCATAATACCATCCCCGTTATCATCAAGAAACGCCGCTGAAAAGCTTTGATCCCCACCAGTATCGGTAAATGGATTGTACCGCCTAAAGCCAATCCGTTGAAGGTGCTTTTTGTTTTCGATGGTTTCTACCCGTAGCTTCTCTTGTAGAGCTTTGATATCGTCGGAGTTTTGACTTGAAGAAGAAATGAGGTGATTAAGCGAGGAAATCAAGTCTTTTTTGGAGACATCCGCCGTTAGCGAATTGTAATGAATCATCACACGCACCAGAAGAAAAGTAAGAATCAACAACCAGAGGGCAAAAATCGCATAAAATAAATAGGCCGGTACCATAGTGGATTCATTTTACTATATAAAGATATAATATTGAGCATGAGCAGACAAAGAAAAACCAAAAGAGAAAAAATCATATCTCAAGAAAGGAAGCAGAGGAATGGTTTTGTGATCAAAGACGAATGGCTGGTTGCAGGCTCCAAAAAGCCCATGGCCAAAGTTGAGCTTGATCTAGGTGAAAAGAAATATTTTAAAATGGACTTGACAAAGACTGTGATCCTAACTATGCTTGTCCTAGCCTTGGAGCTTGCAATTTGGAGTTATTTGTCCAGGCACTAACAAAAAGAAAGGGGGTGAACCAAGTAAATGCAGATCTATTGTGTTAAATGCAGAGCCAAAAGAGACGTAACCGAATTCGAGAGAGTTACCATGAAAAATGGTAAACCAGCCGTCAAAGCTGTTTGCCCCGTTTGTGGAACCAAGATGTTTAAAATCGGCGCCAAGTAAGGCCCGTTCCAAGAACCCGAGTGAGAGAAATCAACCTTGGGTTTTTTGGTGCCTACTCGCTGACGGTGACGATTTTCGAACTATTTTTCGATCTTTTTGTACCAGTCCTCGAGAACTTTTTTGGTGATATCTTTGGAACCTAGGCCCAGACTGAGTCCTAGAGCAAGGGCGAGGGCCATGATGAAACCGACAAAAACGGTATTGATGAAGAAACTGGCAATGCCTAACTGAGAGAGAGCAGCTAGGACAAAAAAGGTCATGACGGCATAACTAACAACCTTGCCTGCCAGACGAGACATGGAGGGATCAGAAGAGCCCAGAGAACCCTTGACAACCTTCTCCAAGAAGCCGGCAACGACGACACCAATGACTAGAGTGAGGATGGCGGCAATCAGAGTAGGAATACCGGCGATGATTCCATTGAGGAACAGACTGATGGAAGTAATACCAAGCATGTTGATGCCGGCGACGAAGAACAGCGTAATGACAAGCCATCTGACAACTTCTCCCACGACGTCTTCAAATTTTTGTGAGACTTGGGCGTTTTTGAGAAAATCGGTAATGACCGGGTTTTTGAACAGAGATCCGAGCTTGGTGACGTTAACAATTTTGGTGGCGAGAGTCTTAAGCCATTCGGCGATAAGCCAACCGATGAGAAAAACAACTAGGGCACCTAAAACGTTTGGTAAAAAACTAAGGACTCCAACCAAGACTTGGTTGGCGGCAAAGGAAAGAGAGTTTTGGAAGGAAAGGAGAACGTTTGTTTGCATATCTTTAATCATAGTAAGTTCTAGGCTATTAGTCAACTTTTCGTATTATGGGGCTTTTGAGGGGAATTTGTGGTAAAATTGGGTATCCCTAGTACGAGAGGAATGCCCCCCGCCTCGGCGGGGGGAGGAAAGTCCGGACAGCTAAAAGGAAGGGTGACTGGGGAAACCCAGTCCTCCGGTAGGCAACTACCGGGGCGCGATAGGGCCACAGAGACGATTAAAGGTGAAACGTTCCACCGTTAGGTGGAGATTCTTTAAAAGTAATTTTAAAGGAGTGGTAACCCGCCCCGCTGCAATCGACGAATTGGGATTAAGGTGCCTTTTCTATCCCTAAAGTCTCGAGCATAGATAGATATTCCTCCACGACAGAATCCGGCTTATTGTACTAGGGAGCCCGAAAGGGCTCTACGGATATTCCCCATTATTACTTCATCGCAATCATACTTATTTCAACCTTTGCTCCAAGGGGCAATTCTTTGACGCATACGACTTCGCGAGCAGGAAACGGGTCTGACATATATGTGCCGTATACCTCATTTACCTTTCCGTAAATTGACATATCCGTAACATAAATCGTGGTTTTAACTACATGTGAGAAATCCACTCCTGCGCCTTCAAGAATGGCCTGGAGATTTTTTATAATCTGGTGGATTTGTTCTTCAATTGTCCCCTCAAGAAGTTTCCCTTCTGTAGTTAAATATATCGACCCAGAAGTAAAGATTAAATTATTGTCGACTATAGCTTGTGAGAACGGACCTGTCGCTATTGGAGCTTTATCAGTGACCACTTTTGTTTTCATAAACTATTCTACTTCATATACTTCCAAAGATTTAAAAAATGATTATCTGGGTATCTTTCGCGAGGGGATGGGCTCGATTTAGTCGATTTCGGGGATGGTGGTGTCTTTGTTTAGTGAGATGTGGCCGAGAATGACACGGGCACTGAGCACTGTGGGCAGTGCCAGGATGGCAAGGAGTGGGCCACCTAACTGAAAACCGATCATGATGGCAACAATGGTAATGATGGGATTTAGCCCAGCTACCTGTTGCATTATCTTTGGGACAATAAGATTGTTTTCCAGCTGCTGAACTATGAGAGACACAATAAGGGCGGCGATACCATGACCGGTGGAGATAGAAAAGCCAACCAAAACGGCTGGGATGGTGGCGATCGTAGGGCCGATATTGGGAATAAGCTCCAGCATGCCGGCAATAAAGGCGAGTGACATGGCAAAGGGAAGGCCGATGATGAGATAACCGACATAACTCAAAAGCCCCACCAACAGCATGAGCAGTAGCTCACCTCTCACCCAGTAACCAATCTGAACCTCCAGCTTCTCGGCAATCACGAAGTACCGATGGCCTTTGTCTCCGAACCAGAATTTGAGATGAGTCTCTAAATTGTGGAGATCCTGGATCATGTAAAAACTGATGACGATAACGGTGAAGGCCGTGATAAATCCAGAGAAAGTATCCAAAGCAAAAGTTAGAACCTTTCCGGGTACGCCCACAAACTGAGCATTTAGCGAGCCGTCGGCTAATTTAACCGGACTCACGGAGTCAATTATCGCCGGAAGCTTTTGCAGAAATAGTTGGGTTTGATCCAGAAGGGGTGCGGCAAGAGAAACAATGGCAAAAATGATGGTTCCAAAAGTGGCTAATAATATAACGATTGAAGAAAGGGCTCTATTGATTCGGTACTTTTCAAGATAATCCACCAAAGGACAAACTGCTAAGGTGATGAGAATAGCAATAAACAATAGAGCAATGACATTGGTAAGCCTCATGAGGATATAAGTGGCGGCGAGTGCAAAAAGCACCCAAAAGATGCTACCGATGGAGAAATCAAAAACGATGTGTTTCTTTTTGATCATATTATTTATATATTTCTGCCAGCTTAGTGATCAGGTGGCTATCTACTGTACTTTTATCATACCAAACTATACCGGACTGTTTCTTGAACCAGACCATCTGTCTCCGACCATAATCAATTTCCGACAAGGTCCATCGCTCGATTAACTCTTCTCTGGATATTTCCTGATGCAAGAATTGAAGAATCTGTTTGACACCCAGACTCGTATAGATTGGCAAATGGAGGTCTGGATATTTTACAATTAGATTCTCCACTTCTTTGATGGCACCTGAGTCCAAACGATCAAGGACGCGGCGGCGGATAGATAGTTTGAGGGTTTCGCGGTCCGGTTTGAGTCCGATCCATTGAAAATGAGGTTGTGTCATTTTTATAGATTGCCACGCTTCGCCCCGCCTGCCGGACGGGCAGGTCGTAATGACGGGGGGGTTGGTCGTAATGACGGGGGTGGTGACAGACGAGGCTATTTCGATAGCACGGATTAGACGGCGGGGATTGTTTTTATCTGAATTGTTCAGAGATTCAAATTTTTGGTGGTTAAGTGCAAACAAACGAGATTGTAGTGATGGGAGATCAAGTTTTTCCAAATCAAAACGTAGAGATTGGTTAGGTGGAACGTGGACGCTGAGAAGATCTGAAGTAATAGCTTTCAGATATAAACCGGTTCCCCCAACAATGATTAAGGGGACGTTCTCTTTAATGGAGCTTTGAATAATTTTCTGTGAATAACTAACGAAGTCCGCGAGATTGTAGGCTTGGTTTTGCTCGACCAAATCCAGGCCCAATAAACTAATGTTTGGAGGGAGATCTGCAGGAATATCCTTGCCGGTAACTATGTCTAGACCCTTGTATATCTGTCGGGAGTCGGCGGAAAGGATGTTGACGGATGGAGATTTGAGATCTCGGATCTCGGATCTCAGACAGGAAGCAACGGAGAGGGCGAGGGAGGTTTTGCCCGAGGCGGTGGGGCCGCAAATAACAAGAATGTTGGTAGTTGGGTTAGGCACAGATTATTTTAGCACCGGATTGTTGACATCAGTCTCTGTAGGATTATAATCACGGGCAATGGGAACAATAGAAAGAGGATCACGAAAACCAGAAGCAAGCAGGGAGTGTTTTACCCATATCGGTAATTGGAAAACACCATACGGATTAATTTATGGCGAATTCGAAGATAAAGAGCAGCCTGGTGTGGAATTCTTTGGCCAGTTCAAAGATATGGTACGTGAAGTAGATACCTTAGAGAGAATTAAGCCTAGAAGTAAATGGGAGGGTGCGGTGGAATATAAAGGCATGGTTTTATATATTACGCATAGAATCAACGAGTTAGGCTCAGATATGCAGGATGATTATGAGATTGTTGAAGGGGAAGATGTTCTCGATAATCTCAAAGATTTGGTGCACAGAGCAAGGTTGAAACCATTTTGGATAGAAATACAAAACAATTGGATAAACATAATGTACTCGAGAGGTAAGAAAAAGTATATGACTCAAATAGTTGCTTTGGAGGAGCCGGCTTAGGGGACGATGGGACGAGACCTGAGATTGTCTTTGTTGGCGATTTGATCCAATATTTCCCAGCGTTCTTTCTTGATTATAGCCGGAATATCATCGGGATAGAGTTTGGCGGAGGCGGTTCCCGGCCGAGGTGAGTACCGGGCCACGAAAGCAACCTTGAAACCAACTTCTTTGACCAAATTCAGGGTATCTTGAAAATCCTTCTCGGTCTCTCCAGGAAAACCGACGATAATATCCGTACCAAAGACAACGTCGGGGATTTTAGCTTTAATCTGATTAATTAAACTGAGGTAAGACTCTCGGGTGTATCCCCTATTCATAAGTTTTAAAATCCGATTACTGCCGGACTGAACCGGTAAATGAATAAAACGGTCAATTTTGGGATTGAAGGCTATCTCGTCGACTAGCTCGTCCCAAAAATCCCAGGGGTTGCTGGTAAAAAAGCTAATCTTTTTGATCCCCTCGACTTTGCTGATTTCCCTAAGTAAAGTCACAAACGGTGGAGTGTCTTGCGGCTTGAAGTACTGAGACTGATTTGAGGGAATAACTTCGGGATTGAAAGTATCTTTGTCCATAAACATCTTCCGGAGGGCTACGCCGACTTTTTCCAAGCCCCAAGAGTTTACGTTTTGCCCCAACAGGGTGATTTCGGTATAGCCTTCTCCGGCCAATCCTTCAACCTCCCTAACAATGTCATCAATGGGGCGAGAGCGTTCCCGACCTCTGGAAAACGGCACAATACAAAAAGTACAAAATGAGTTGCAGCCGGAGGAAATGGGAATAAAAGCCTTGTCTCTTTCTTTTCTGATGGCTTTCTGATTGAAACCGACTTCACCAATAGGAAGAATTTCATCAATCTGGGGCAGAAGTGTCCTTATTTCTTTTTCATTGAAATGGAGCATACAACCGGTAAGGATAATTTTTGGGCGATCTTTTCCGGCGAAGAATTTTTCTACGTTGAGAAGAAAACCGGTAACACGGTCTTCGGCCGACTGTCTCACGGAACAAGTATTGATGACGATTTCGTCAGCGATTCTCCAATTGGTAACTTCGGTATATCCGCGTGAGAGATAATCCCCAAGTATCCGCTCTGAATCAGACTTGTTGGCTTGACAGCCGAAAGTATTGATGAAGACGGACGGCATTAGGCAACTTTCTTTTTCAAAGGCTTACCAACATGAAAGTTGATAACTTTATGACCTTTGACTACTTGCCTCTTGGATTCATTACCGAATGGAACAACCTGTTTATCTTCGACTTTGCCAATATAGAAAGTGCCGAAGCCGGAAATAACCACCTTTTCACCCTTGCCGAGTGCGGCAATAGATTCTTCAAAAAAAGTATCTACCGTTTCTTTGACGGCCTTTTTGGTTAAATGGACTTTCTTACTAACGATGTTGACAAGAGTTTGTTTGGTCATGAGTTCCTCTTTCCGGGCAGAAAACTTGATAATAATTTAGCTGATGTTACCACTATTTTGGTGTTTTTTGCAAGTGAGTAGACAAATACGCTTCAACTTTTGGCCAGATTTGTTTTCGCATGACGATAGGGGAATACTTATGTGAATATTCAAGTTCCGGAATCTCAAGAATTGAAGAAAATATGTCCAGCGAATCTGGATCTATAGTAACGAATAAACTATAACCTTCAATCACATCGATACCATTGAAGAAAATATATTTTAGAGAATAATCGTCTTTTAGTTTCTTAAGTGCTTTTTCGAGAGACTCTCTGAGATCACCTTCCATTCTTGATATACCTACCATTTCTATTTGAGCAATTCCAACTCGAGTTTCTGAAAGTGTCTTGGCGGAAAAATCTTGAGAGAGAATCTCGTAAAGGTTGGAGCTAGAGATCTTTGACTTTGCGGAAAATAGCTTGTTTTTATAATTTTCATCAAGTCCCGATAGAGAAAAAAGCCATTTGGCGGCCTGAATATCCCTATCGGTTGTTACCGCATTTTGGAAATTTATGGTACTGAAAATAATGGCAGAATAAAGATAGATAGATGTGTTCTGACTGGGTATCACGTCATTTTTCTGGAATTCTTCGGCAATAAGAGTAGCACAAGAACCAACTAGCTCAATGTGTAATTCAGCATTGGAAAATCTATTGGTAAATACGAGCTGACGGTGATCAAAAACCTTGGTAATCGAGTCAACTGGAATGGATGAATCAATAATGTCTGGATTTGCAGTGTCAACCAATACAAACTTAGAATCTGGTGGATACGAATCACCACATTGTTTTAAAGGAAAGTAATTTGTGTAGTCCTTTACAAAAGCAGTCTCTAGATCGAGTTCTCCGGAATAGACTGACTCTGAGACTGTCCCCTGAATATTTAATAATTCAGAATAGGCAATCATACAAGCAACTCCATCTAGATCCGGCCCATGGCAACCCGTAACAATAATCATGTATGTTCAATTTATTATTAACTGGCGATTTCACTGGCGCGGGTTTCGCGGATACAGTTGACCTTGACAGTTCCGGGGAAGGTCATGGTGTCTCGAATTTCGTCGCGGATGGCCTGAGCCAAAACGGTTAACTGTTCATCTCCCGCCTTGCTTGGGTTGACAATTACTCTAATTTCTCTTCCGGCGGAGATGGCATAGGCATCGTCTACCTCCGGATGCTTACGAGCGATTTCTTCCAGGTGCTTTATCCGTTTGCCATACTCTTCTGTATTTTCATGACGGGCTCCGGGTCTGGAGCCGGAAATTGCGTCTGCGATATAGACGATAACAGATTCGTTGGAACTAAATTCTTCATCCTCGTGATGCTGGGCGACACAATCAAGAATGGTTTGGGGAATATTGAACTTCTTAAGATATTGGACGCCTAGCTCCACATGATTGCCCTCTCCTTCAATTATTTTGCCGATATCGTGAAGTAAACAACCCATTCTAACGGTATCCACATTGGCTCCAATTTCATTGGCTATTTTGATACCAATTCTCGTTTCTTCCAGAGTATGACTGATCATGTTTTGACCATATGATGTTCGGAATTTGAAACGGCCAAGCATAGTAATGATTTCCCGATTCATGTTGTAAACACCTACAGCATGACAAAGTTTCTGACCTTCCAGAAACATTATTTGTTCAACATCTCTCTTTGATCTTTCAAAGTATTCTTCGATCCTTGCAGGATGAATACGACCATCTTTTATTAAATGAATTAGCGTGAGACGGGCTATTTCACGACGAACCGGATCGAAACTACTGAGCTTAACTTCGTCAGGGGCATCGTCCATGGAGACATCACAACCGGAAACCTTTTCGAAAATCCGAATATTGCGACCGTCCTTACCAATAATCCGACCTTTAGTTTCTTCATCCGGGATGGGAACGGTAGAGATCGTGTACTCCGCAACGTAGTCTGTAGCACCGGCCTTCATGGCATCGACCAGTATTTCCCTGGCCAGATCCTCTGCCTCAATCTTGGCTTTTTCCTCTGCCTCTTTTATGGCTCTTGTCGCCTCAACTGCCGAACGTTTCTCGACTTGTGCAATCAATTCCTTCTTGGCTTGCTCGGTAGTGAGCGAGGCAATTTTTTCGAGCTTTTCAACCATTGCATCGGCTTGAGAAACTATTTTTGACTTCAACTCCTCGATTTGATTTGTTTGAAGGTCCAAATTGGCTTTTTCGCGTTTGAGCTGTTCTTCAATGGTAGTATTGCTTTGTTGTTTTTGAGCTAAGTTTTTGGCGCGCACCTCGATCTCTTCCAACTGAATTCGGGCATCTTTGATGGCTTGATCCTTGATCTTGAAAGCTTCGTCCTTGGCGGAGATGATTATTTCTCTGGCCTGGGACTGTGCTGTTGCCTGGGCAGCGGCAATTAGGGCTGCGGTGTCGACGGTAGGTGCCTGGGCAACAGGGGCTTCCTTGACAACGGTCTTTTCCGGCTCTTTTACAACTTGGGTGGCTACAGAAGAAACAACTTTGGACTTGGCTGAAGAAGCGGAGCCTTTGAAGATATTGGATCTAAAAATTGACAGTATAGACATGGTTTAGACAAAAATATATTAATAAACCTGCCTGCCGGCAGGCAGGCCTAATCTATGAAAGTCAGAAAGCACGCAAAATCAGTCGCTTAGCGACCAGCCTGCCGGCTGGCGGGCTGTAGAGGGATCTTTTTATTTAGACTGAGATCGAACATTGCGTAATTTTGAATGACTAACATGATTAGTATCTGTATTTTAGTCTTCAAAAGAGTCCCCGTCAAATGCACTTTTGATGGCATGGTCGGTGTAGCCTCGCCGGTAGAGCTTGGAAATCAATGTCCGGCGGTCAAGACGGGGGTACTTTTGAAGAAAGTGCCTGATGGAAGTGATTTCAGCCTCCATGGGTGAGCCGGTCGTGAGAGCCTCGGAAACCGCTTCCCGCGACAGTCCCAAGAATTTTAGCTTGAGAGAAATGATCTTAGGGCCATAATGTTTGGACAACTGTCGTCTGACAAAGGCTTCGGAAAGATATTGGTCGTTTAAGTAACCACTTTTGGCTAAATCCTCGAGAATGGAATCAATTATGGGTCCGGGGTCCGCAAATTTTTCTTTTTCTGCCCGGCAAAACAGTTTTTCGCGCAACTGAACCCTAAAATATGGCCTAGCTCCAAGAACCCTTCCGGCATATTTTACGAGAGACAGCCTAAGTTCATTTTTCTGGTTGGATTCCGGCATTGACCTTTTCCATGACTTGCTGCTTAATCTTTTCGATGACTTGAGGACGCTCGGCTAAAGCGGCCTTGGCCGATTCACGTCCTTGGGCCAGGGTCTCCCCTTCATATTTGATAAATGAGCCGGCTTTCTCCAGAACGTTATAGGCGATGGCAGTATCGATGAGGTCGCCTAGTTTACTGATACCTCCAACATTGAGAACATCGAACTCAGCAGTCCTAAAAGGTGAAGCAACTTTGTTCTTCACCACTTTGGCACGGTGACGGGAACCGATGATTTCATCTCCCTCCTGGATATTCCCAATTTTGCGCATGTCGATACGAATGGAGGCATAGAATTTAAGAGCCTTACCTCCGGTAGTAACTTCCGGATTTCCAAACATGACACCGATTTTTTCTCGCAACTGATTCGTAAAAATTACGATGCATTTGCTCTTGGAAATAGCACCGGTGATCTTGCGCAGAGCTTGACTCATGAGCCTGGCTTGAAGCCCCATGGAGGAGTCCCCCATTTCGCCCTCGATCTCTGACTTGGGAACCAAGGCGGCGACAGAATCAATGACTACGACATCCACACCGCCTGAACGGATCAGGGTTTCGGCGATCTCAAGCGCTTGCTCACCATTGTCCGGCTGGGACAGTAATAGGCTGTCTAGATCAACACCAATAGATTTTGCCCTGCTTGGGTCCACGGCATGCTCGGCATCGATAAAGGCGGCTATACCGCCGGTTTTTTGGGCTTCTGAAATGACATGGAGAGCTAATGTGGTCTTACCTGAGGCTTCTGGGCCGTAGATTTCTACAATACGCCCCTTGGGAAACCCACCAATACCGAGTGCCAAATCCAGGCTGATAGAACCGGTAGAGATCACCGGAATCTTTTCATCGACACGGTCGGAACCCATATGCATAATAGCCCCTTCACCAAACTGTTTGGTGATTTGCTGCATGGCAATTTTGACAGCAGTAAGACGGGCATTGTTATCTGTCGGCTTGGCGACAGACTTTTCTTCTTTAGTTTTCTTGGTTTTCTTTGGCATTTTCTTCGGGTATTTATTAATCTAAAATCATTATATATATTTGGGTTATTTTCGCAATACCTTCAACTTTTCCTCTAAATGGTTAGCGGGAAATAAATCAGAAAGATAGAGACTGATAAAACTAAGTTTGTATTCTTTTATTTTCTCTAGCTTTATTTTCTTTAATCTATCGTATGTCTTTAACTGTCCACAGAGACCAAATAACTCAATCCAGTATTCTCCGACTCTAAAATCAGCACTCATGCCATTGTGCCAGGGATATTTAATGTGAACCTGATGTTTAATATTTCTTGCAAATAGCCAATCGTCAACTATCTTTTCAGACAATGAATCGCATCTGTGACCGTCGTTAGCAATGTATTTTTTGGAAAAAATGACTTCGTTTGGGGTAAGGCCTGCGATTTTTATGAGATTGTTCCAAGTACCAAAATTATTTCTCGCTGGTCTGTTGAGATGCCCCAGCTCTGCTTTGGTGGGTATTCTTCCGTTGTCTAGTTGAAACTTTTGAATGATTTGCATTAGTCCTTCTTTTGTATATGAAGATAAGCCCTTTTTGGACTTGTTGACGCATTCAGTTGAGCAATATTTGGATTCGTGGTTTTTTAGAAAATTGTTACAATCTTTATTGGCACACTTAACTAAAGCGAATGGTTCGGCTCTCAACGAGTTGCTGAGAGTAGCACTACAGTTTCTTGAACAATAAGTATGTCCCGAAGAGACACTGGAAAAAATTCGTTTATTACATAAAGGATTATCGCAATTTTTTGAAATCTTTTTGGTCTTTGATTGAGATTGGCACTCTGTAGAACAAAACTGTTTCCAGCCAAACTTCTTAGCCTCATTATATCTTCCATATGGTCTCTCAAATTCCATTTTACAGTAGTCGCACGTCACCCAAACTATAGCCATCTACTTATTTATACAAATATAACCCGAAATGTCAATCTCGTGGTAGAATATGTTCTTCGGGGTATAGTATAACGGCTAGTATGTGTCGATGGGGTCGACATGATCTCAGTTCAATTCTGAGTACCCCGACAATATAGGAAAAGATCGTTGAGGTTTGCCATGAGTCTACGGAGTTGGGGTGATGGAGACGACGGCGAGAATAGATAGGGCAAGAGACTTGGTTGTGGTAGCCCCACGATTGTCAGTTACGGTCACCTGTACGGAATACAGACCTGAGCTTGCCGGAGTTCCGGATACATAACAGGTGATTTTTCCACCTCCGATAGGAACGGCGCAGGGACCACTATTAAGTCCGAAGGGAAGACCGGAAATCGCCATTTTTAGAGAATCTGTCAGATTCGGATCGATAGCATCAATACTAGCGCCGTATGACTCATTCGCATATCCAGAAGGCAATGAAGTGGTGGTGATTTGGGGCGGCTGGTTATCAGAAGGAGTGGGAGTGGGAGTTTTTGTGGGGGTAGGAGAAGATGTCGGAGTAGGAGTAGGTGTCTTCGTTGGGGTAGGAATGGGACATTTGGTCATGTCTTTGGTCCACTGCATTCCAGGTCGGGGACAACAGAACTTGATACCTCCACAAGAGGCAGTCCGACCGGTAGCATTGCACAAACTATCCTGAGAAGTACCGTCTGCTTCCGGAGGAGTGCAGTTGCGCAGAACTTTATCGGCACCGGGACACTGTTCGACACATTTATTTTCAACAAGTTTTGATGCGTAGAAATATGGTTCTTTTAGAGTACCTGTGGCTACTACTTTTTTGTTGACTAATGGTTCAGCCAGAGTTTTGGAAATAACCATTGCCGTGCAGACACCACCATCTTTTAAGAGTCTGTAGGGAGAAGGCGGTTTTACCGCCGGGGTAACCCCCGGACACTTGGTGAGATCCGTTGTCCATCTGGAGTTTGGCTTCGGGCAACAATAGGCTTTATTGCCACAAGTTTCAACTCTGCCGGCCTGATTGCAAATACTATCGATAGAGATACCATAAGAAGCCATGGGGTTGCAATCACGAAGAACGTTATCCAAACCGGGACACTGCTGGATACATTTTCGGCACAGTGAAGAATCGGTGGATCGGATAAGCTGGCCAACCATGATCGTCCCCGATGAGGCACGGCCTTGATCGTTGAAATTTCCGGTTTTTATCAGTAATGCAACACCAAAAATAAGAGCCAGACTAACTAATAACAGAAGCGCAGAAACAAGAGTTTTTTTGTTCTGCGATTTCATCTTCGTCTTCATATCTTTTTGATGTTACTAATAACCGCTCAGCTGCTTAAATTAAGCATAGGCTTTGTGAGAACATAATGCAAGCGATTTATACTGAATTGTCTCATCCTTCATTTCTCCGGGAGGTAAGAAAGAAAGGTGGATCCAACACCCAGACAAAGGAAAATGAAGCCTGTCAAAAATCCAATTGCCGGAATAAACATAAGCAACCCGGTGACAACTATCCCGACAACGAGAGGCCCAACAAGTCCACCTGCCTGCTTCTTGGTAAAGAACTTTATTATCCATTTACCGACCAGAATGGCCGGGTAAACGGTAGCTAGCATTATTGAAATGATGTATTCGAGAATAAGAACAAAAGCCGCCGGAACGCCTATGAGGCTTACCAACAACAAACAAAAGACAATAGGTGTAAGTATTAAAACAGCTAATCCGGTCAGGCCGGTAATGGCTGGCTTCTTGGAGATTATCTGAGTTCTCTCAATAACTTTATTCTTTAGGAAATATATTACGATAAAACCAAGTAGTAGTGTAGAAATTATCCAAAATATCTTCCCCATAAATTTAGCCACAAGGGAAATGTCTTTCATTTCTTTTTGAGGAATTTCTTTTCTAACGATTTCGTGTTTTAAAATATTGCCCTTGACATTCTTTTGACTTACAGACGCAGTGCCGTTGGTATCCATGTAGTACTCAAAGTCCCCACCAATTTTGGCCGGATCGACTAGATTTACACGGCTGGCAGTCACCTTGGCGTTTCTTAGCAGAGAACCAGAAATGGTTAATTGGTCGGCGGCGCCGAGTAGATCCCGGCCCAAGGAGCCTCTTAGGTCTACGTTTTGAACTCCAAAGAAAATGTCTCCCTTGATGGAAGAAAACTTAGTTAGAGAAAGATTTTGGGACAAAGTGTAGACGTTTCGACTAACAAGGCCGTTGATTTCCACCGATTGAGCGATCACTCTGATATTTCCGTCTATATTTCCATTTATTTTGATTGACTGAGCCACACAAAGAATATCACCCTTGATATTGCTATTTACCACAACATCTTTCCCTGCACAAAGCAGGTCACCATTGATATCCGAATCCACTGTTAGATTGGTGGCACTGATGATAGCTGTTTCGTTTATTACTTTTTCTTTTGGTAGTTCGAGAAGATTTCCGGAACCAAGATAGACGGCATGGGTGGGAATAGAATGGAAAAATAAAAACGTGATAACTAGGAGAAACGTGACCGTGATGTGAGTGAAATATTTCATACTATTTTAGGTATACCAGAATGTCGGGGAAAATGTCAATTGGTGGCGTAAAATTAAGTGATGAAAATATTGATAACCGGAGGGGCGGGGTTTGTTGGTTCTCACTTATGCAGGAAATTATTGGAAGCAAATAATGACGTGATTTGTATGGATAATTTTTATACCGGAAGGAAACAAAACATTGCCGACCTTCTTAACAATCCTCATTTCCGATTGATCGAAGGGGATATAACCCTGCCAATCGAACAAGAAGGGCTTGATCAAATATATAATTTGGCTTGTCCGGCTTCACCTCCGGCATACCAGAAGGACCCAATATATACATGGAGGACGTCCGTGTTTGGAATGAATAACGTGCTGGAACTTTCCCGGAGAAACGGAAACATACCGATTCTTCAAGCCTCTACATCAGAAGTCTATGGCGATCCGTTGGAGCATCCACAAAAGGAGAGTTACTGGGGAAATGTAAATCCTTGCGGAGTCAGATCGTGCTATGACGAAGGGAAAAGAGCAGCGGAGTCGATCTGTATGGATTTTTTCCGAAAATACAAGACTCCGGTGAGAATTGTCCGAATATTTAATACCTACGGGCCGGCTATGGATCCTCAAGACGGTCGGGTAGTGAGTAACTTTATAGTACAAACATTGACCAACCAAGACATTTCTATGTATGGAGATGGTATGCAAACCAGAAGTTTTCAGTACGTGAGTGACCTGATAAAAGGAATGATAAAACTAATGGAGAATAAGGCTGGATTTACCGGCCCGGTGAATATTGGAAACCCGGGAGAGTACACCCTAAAACAACTTGCCGAAATTATCTTGGAGATGATCCCCGAGTCAAAAAGTAAAATAGTTGAACAGAAAAATATTCGAGAGGATGACCCTAGGATCAGGAAACCGGATATTTCGCTTGCCAAAAAAATGCTTGGATGGGAACCTGAGATATCTCTTACAGAAGGACTTACTCCAACAATTGAATATTTCAGAAAAGAAGTTGTGGTTGACCGTAATCGGAAATCTTGATAGGAATCTGTTCTTGACCGATCAGGGTATTTCCGGAAAACATAAGTCTGACGAGAATCCCTTTTCTGGTTTCTTCCGACCACATTTGATCAAAGACCAAATTCCCCAAGGAGTAGTAAATAGGTTTCCCCTTGTAGGTTTCTATCTCCTGAACCCAATGAGGATGGTGACCAATAACCACATCTGCGCCGGAGTCGATGGCTAAATGTGCCAACTCTACCTGCCTGAGCGACCGAGGGCGATATTCATTACCCCAATGAATAACAACTATCACAACATCAGCTGATTTTTTGGCTAAAGAGACCTGACTGTCGATATTTTCCTGAGATGACGAGGATATATAAGGAATCAATGGAGGAATATCATTGAATCCCAAAAAGGCCAGTTTAGTATTTTTTATGATCTTGATAGAAGGACTTCCATGACCGATCGAGACCATCCCGGCTTTTGAAAGAATGGAGATTGTTTCTGCGAATCCCTCCTCCCCTTGATTACCAATGTGATTGTTGGCAAGATTAACAATATCGACTCCGGAAGTAATTAGCCCCGCTATCGAACGAGGGTCGGAGCAAAAAATCAGCCCTTTATCTGTGGGTAAACAGCCTGATCTAAAGGGAGACTCCAAATTGATCGTGGTTAAGTCTGCAGAAGAAAGCAGAGCTGATATATTTTTGAATGGCCACGAGAAATCTTGATACTTTATCATTCTGGTGTTGACAGAGCGCCCAAGCATGACGTCTCCACCAAAGAGGAGGGAGAAGGTGCTGGTGGAAGGGGTGGTGATATTGCCATCGTCTGCGATTAAGAAATATGAAGTGACCTCTCGGGAATTATTACTAAAAGCTGATGAATCGGTACGTGTAAGAATATTCGGTTTCTGCCCACGAGACTGAATAAGTGATAGAACCGAAACAAGGGATGCGGGGGAGTCGAGATACTCGGAAGAAAGTCTTAGTAGTTCGGATAAGTTCGTGGTAGAGACCAGACTTTCCGTGATCTTGTCACGCTGGGCTGCTTCTAACTGAGATAAGCCATGAGAGAAATCAATTGAGGCAATAACAACGGTATCTCCCGAAAAGGAAATTAACTGTTGAATAAAATTTGTTAACAGTTCTGGTGAGATATCTTTTTTTAAAGCAAGTGGAACGATTTTTGCCTTCGGAAGGTAATGCTTTATAAAGGGAAGGAGGCCGGCTATGCCATGCTCGACGGACAATGCCTTATCGTCCAAACAGACAAAACCTGATTTTAGGAAAATATTTAGCAATCCCTCATCGACAGACACCCGACCCGAAGGGGTATCCCATTTGTTCTTGGAGGAAATGATGTCACATTTACCGGTGTTAGCGTGATTGGGTGACAAAACAATGATGGTATTTGTGGAGGGATTAGTAAGTAGAGAAATGCCCTTAGCGATTATTGGAGAAGCCATTAGGTGATGTGGAAGAACCAGGATGCGGGGAGGGATGGCGAAAGGAGCAATATTATTCCCGGCTATGGCAGGGAAAAAGGTGCGCGCATCATAGGCAAAATCGGTAGAAAATGATGCCATGCCGAAGGGAAGCCATCCCCGACTCGAAGATTCTCCTCGGTTCCTCGGAATCCAGAAAAGCCACAGCGCGATTATGAAATTCAATATGACAATTATCAGAATCGCCCCTAACCATGTACGTGGCAACTTCATTTGATACTAACCGAACCGGCAGGAGATAAATTGAATACCGATGGTGCTATCAAGGACTGTATCAGAGCACTTTCTGCCCGGAAGTCCCCCGCAGAAATTACCCTGGCGTAGTAGTTTATAGTATTGTTTTTGTTTCCGCTTCCGACACAAAAACTAACCTTCTGACCATTTATCTCATATGGATACCAGGTATTTGTGGAATCCAACCCAAAACTATAAACCGAGGTGATTGGTCTCAACCCAGAAGGGAGTAGATCCGAAACTTGATAGCAACCATCTTGAGAGATAGCCGCATAAACAACCGGAAGTGAAATTTTGACGAGATCTGAAGTAGAGAAGTTGTTGGTAATAGCACCTCTAACGGAGTAACTCCGACCTAACTGAACAGACGAACTGGTAAGGGCAGTTTTTGGATCCAGCGGGATAGTGAAAGTTGAAGCCAAACCGACATTGCCAACAAGATCGGAAAAACTTATTCCCGGTAGATCGGTGGGTGTTAGCTCAAGTTTGAAGACTTCACCTTTTTCGAGTTTTTTGGATATTTTTTTGCCATTTAGAGTGTAAGAAAAAGAGACCGGTTGGGGATTGGTATTTTCTATTTGAAATAAAATTGCCATCAGTTGGGGTGAAACGAGTAGGATGTCTTTTCCGCTGTTGACTAGAGTGTAGGCAAGAAGACTGTCGGCTTCTGACTCCCCCAAAATGGAAGAGAGGGCGGCGGTGAGCGAGCTGGCCAGGAGATAGCTATCTTTGTCCGAGCCGACTTTCATGAAAGTTAAAGAGTCTTGTCTTTCGGAAAACTCAGATATAAGAGTTCTGTAAGAAATGCGTGCCTTTTCGGTATCACCTATCTTGGCTTGGGCCAAAGCCAAATAAATCCTGGACAAGGGGGTGAGGTCTTTTTCGCCCGAAAGATTATTTATTAATAAAAGTACGGGTTCGTCTAAGCTAGCCAGTCCAAACAGCGACATCGAGGCGGTGTCGAGATCTTTTGATTTGGAAAATTCTTTGTAAAAATAGTTTCCCAAACCGATGCGGTCCACCTTCTCTTTTGCCAAGGACGCCACAAAGGCCGAAAGCTCCAGATCTGCGCCAGAGTAAGGAAAGAGTGCATAACCACCATCAGGAGTTTGGAAAGCAGTAAGATCTAGTGTTTCCGGATTGACGGAATCATCGAATGATTTCTTAATAATTGATTGTGAGAGAGAGCGGGCAAGGCGCTGGTCTAAGCGATCTCCCCAAGTGAAAGCCATATTTGAAAGGGGCGGGAAAAAACGCCCTAGACTTTGATCGGAAAAGATGAGGGTGGTTGGCGAATTTGGTGAACCTTCCGGCTTGGTATCTTCTGCCAAAGAAACACTGATTGATTTGACTGCTTTTAGGCGAGACTTAACTACATCCAATTTTCGAATTACCTTATCCGTAAGACTACCGGAAATACCCGAAATGGTTATTTTGTGGGAGCCTTCTTTGAGCTCTCCCAGATCCACCCTAGAGCTTTCGAAGGCTTTGACTGTGACACTTTTATCCAATCCTAAAGTCTCCGATTGGGCTTTCAAACTGACTTGATCTCCTACCGAAAGCCCCTCCCCGTAGGCGCGTATCATAATCTCCGGGCGTTCTCCAACTAGGTACTCGGTGTTCATGACTACATCTACAAAGAATGGTTGTTTGACTACCAGAAGTGAGGAATTGACACCTGCTTTTAGATCGGCAGTAACTCCTTGAGAGGTAATTCTCCAGGAGGTTAGATTATCCGGAAGCTTAACATCAATGCTGGCGCGGCCATCACTACCCGTACGGACACTGCCAAAAAAAGCATTGTCCACGAAGAGTTCGCGACCCTTTTCGTTGTGGACATAAAAGCCGTCGGCGAAGTAAGTGTTTAATTTTTCGACTGATAAGTTGTAAACGGTATTTATTCCTGAACGATCTTCAATAGAAAATATCTTTTGATATTCACCGTGAGTGTCAAGATAAAAATCGCCGACTTTTACCTCAGAGGCAGTCATAAAACGGCCATTTATGTACAAATTGTGTTCTCCGGTAACCCTTAGATGACCGTTTATTGTCAGATAACCAGCCACTTGGTGTTTGAAAATCCCGGTAACTTTGGCGGTTACCATTTTGGCTGACAAGGGTGTTTGAAGGGTTTTTATCTGATCTCCTACCTTGATATCTTCTATGTTTTTGGTTTTTCCATTACTTAGAAGAATCTGTGTCCCCGATAAGAAGCAGCCCCCACCCTCGGCCCCTGATGAATCAAGAGGGTACCGATGAGACTGATAAGAAGCGACTATATCTGCATCCAAGGAACTATAAATCCTGGATAAAGGATCGACCGAGACCGGACTCATGGCGCTGTAGGCTTCGTCAAGGAAGCTCAGGTTGACCTCAGCTGGTGCAGGCGAGCCATTTTGATCTGCGGAAAAGACGGAAATTTTCGCTGTACTTCCAGGAAGGTAACTTTGTCTATCTTGTGTAATATCCAATGAAAGTTTTTTGGCCGTCGTGTTGAACAACAAATTTATTCTTTCGGATATTTCGTAGGTTTTTCCGGTAAATCGGATGGCCTGAACGATGACATTGGGAATATAAGTATCAGAATACTTAAAGCCCACGGTAGCTTCGTCCGAAATCTGATAGGAATTGATACCTCTCTTGGCAAACAAGTAGAGAAACTTATCTGTAGTGCTTGATTCCATCTGGGTTTCCCCGCGCATGACGGTAAGATTTACCTGTTCTCCAATGAGGAAACTATTTGTGTTTGATCCGGTTTTGTCCGTCTTCAGGAAAATATAATCATTCCTGGAATAATAGTCGGCCGATCCTGATACATAAACGTCCTGAGTGGTGACGCGTCCTTGATCGTCAGTGGCATGTAAGATAACGTTGTAGGACTTGCCTTCGAGCACAGGAAAGCTGTATACAGCTTTTCCATTTGAATCGGTGGTTAAGCTGATATCGGCGATTTTGTTTTGAACTCGATCGTACTCGTATCTGGGTGAAGTAACTTTGTTTATAAAGTCATAGTAGGTCCCAACTTCCCGGCGATTCCATTGGTTTTCCAAAAGGTTACCGGCAATCTGTCTGCCCGGAGCAGGGGCAAAGGTGTCCACTGAAGTATAAGGGACGAATTTTGAAGGATCCACTAGTCGCAGATCCACTTCTATCCTGCCCGTACCACCCTTTGATTCCGACTTGGGAGTATCAAAGACATAAGAAGAATTAAAAACAGCTATCGTGGTATCTGCTTGAATCATCCCTTCCTCGGGAAGAGAGGGCATGAGAGAAACATATTTATATTCCGGAGAATAATTAGATGAAGAATTGCCTAAAGCTGAGGTGTAATTGAAACTATAACGACCCAGAGAATCTGTTTTCAGAATCCCTTCTTGAGCACCGAAATATTTCAAATTCATATTGGCAACGGGAGATCCTTCGAAAAAAGTTGCCTGTCCGGATAAAGTGACCGTTTCTCCAACAATGACAGCTCTTTTTGATGGAACCAAGGTGAGTTTGTAGGCCTGCTTGGTGTAGGTTTCCACCGTGAAGGCGGAACTAGCGACAGTGGATTCTCCAACCTTTAGGGCAATACCATACCAACCGGGAGCGTAACCAGAAAGAGGAATTTCCCCAAGGAAAGTTCCCAGATCGCTTGCTTCAAAATCTTTAGTAAAAAGAACTATTGGCGTAAAATTCCAGCCGGTGTAATCTGACCGAGTAACTTCTAAGGTAAATTTTTGCTTTTGGGTCAGATTGTCTCTATCTCTAAGAAGACCCCAGAACCTAATGATATCCGTGGGGAGATATGTAGGCCGGTCGGAATAAAAGTAACTCCAGTATTTGTCTGAAAGACGTTTGGCTTTCTGATAGGTGGAGGAATAATAATTATTACTGTTTGCCGGAGGAAGTATGATGCTGTTTTCTCCAGAACTGACTGTAATCATAGTTTGTTCACCATTTAGCTGAGACTCCGGGGTGTCAAAATAGGCAACACCATCGGAGCCGGTTTCCTGCAGTTTGCCTGCATAGCTGACTTTGGCACCGGAGACTGATTTTTTGGAACCCAGGTCGTTTACCCAAACCAGAGTTTTGGTGCCACTGACACTAAGATATGAGGACAGATCGGTGATCTGGACTAAGGCTTGAGTAACGACATTATCCACTCCGGATTCAACCAGATAGTTTCCTTTAGGAAGATTCTGAGGAAATAGAAAGAAATTGGAGTAGGTCTGTTTCTGGATTGGAGTATTGAATTCCAAAACTTTATTTAATCCGGTGACAGGCAAGCGCTTCGAACGGAGCGAGTTGAACGCCCAATTCGGTATAGAGAGAAGGGTGGTAAAATCGGAGATAAAACTTTGTGAACTAGGATATTGATAAACTTTAACCGAAAGATCTGCGCCTCCAATGGATGAAGTATAAATATCAAAGGCCGGTGTTTCCGTGGGAGAAAATTCGTAGAAATTCCTGGCAAAACCAAGAACCGGTGTGTTGGTGGATGGCTGAGTCTCAAAGCGGAAGATAAAATCATCTTTGAGAGTCTCGGTGGTTTCTTTTAACTTGAGACCTTTATTAATTTTAACCGTGTACAGAGTGTTTGGGGTAAGACTCTTAGGGATAAAAGAAATGGTACGTTTGTGACGCTCGAAACGACCTTCAACGGGGGGAGTAATTTCAAAATTTCCCTCTTTATACCCAATATCCTCCCAATTGTCATGACTGAAGGTAATCTCTATCCCAGTATTTATGGGAACGTAGGTGCCTTGGTCGCGAGGAAGCGTTTGGACTACCCGGAAATCGTTTTTGGTCTGGAAGGCCCAGGAAAAAGTTTTCTGTTCGGCAAGGATCTTGATTCGATACAGACTGTTGTCCTTCAGAGGCGTCTTGGGAGAGATACTAAACTGACGGGGATTGATCTCACTGATGTCGAAATCTATCTCAGGGAAAAAAGTAATGCTGTTCTTCAGGCTAGCAACTGTGAGGTCCTGATCCGACTTGAGGGTAAAGGTAGAATCTTGAAAGGTTCCTAGAGAATCTTGCCTGTCGGCGGTGAGTAATAGGCCGGTAGTCGAGCCGAGTTTGAGCTTGGCGGAACGCTGAAGATACTGCGAGGCGAGAACGACTGAGATAAGTAAACCCACCGAAACGAACAGAATGCCAAATAGCTGCCAAGGACGCAAAGAACCCAAGAAGGATTTTATTTTTTCCATCAATTATTTAGTTTAGTTTTATTGAAAGGGCCTGTCAACAAAAACTATTCCTTTGAAGAATGTTTGCTCGTAAAGGTGGCTACATACCGGGATCGGTGGTGGAGATTTTGACCAAACTGTTTAAGGGCCTTTATATGTTCGGCGGTGCCATAACCGGAGTTTCTGTCCCAACCGTATTTCGGAAAGTCACGATGAAGTTTGGCCATGAGATTGTCACGGTAAACCTTGGCGATGATACTCGCGAGCATCACATGGTAACACTTGTCATCCCCTTTGATAAGAGTTCTGACCGCAGGGTTGGCAAACTTCAGATTGCCGTCAACAATAAAGACTGTGGCCTTGGTTTCGGAGATAAGTCTTTCGAAGATCTGTCGATTGGCCCAACCCATTCCAAATTGATTTATTTCTGAGACAGAGATCTCGGCGATTTTGTAGACAATTGGTAGTTTCGGCAAAGTGGCAACAATTTTGTTTCGTTGAATTTCCGTGAGTTTTTTACTATCCCGGAGAGGAGCCGGAAGGAGTGCCGGAAAAGATTCAATATCGCAATTAATAATGGCGGCGGCGGCGACCAGAGGGCCGGCAAAAGCGCCTCGACCACATTCGTCTAATCCACAAATTTTCATCGAGGCCATCTTACAACAATGACGTCCTCCCCGCACAGCCCCGCCTATGGCGGGGACGATGTACGGGGTTTCCTT